>Ga0209555_10000101_pt1 | contig 72594 bp, 75 predicted proteins | sample SaaInl85LU_5_DNA_FD_184643 | JGI IMG/M metagenome (GOLD analysis project Ga0209555, IMG submission 184643) | Marine microbial communities from expanding oxygen minimum zones in the Saanich Inlet - ESP_85LU_5_DNA (SPAdes) (version 2) | ecosystem: Environmental > Aquatic > Marine > Intertidal...
GTGAGAAAACAAAAAAAGGACCACATCTCTGTAATCCTTCTGTTTTCAAGTGGAGAAGATGGGACTCGAACCCACGACCTCTTGACTGCCAGTCAAGCGCTCTAGCCAGCTGAGCTACATCCCCAAATATATTTCATGCGAAACTAAACAAAATTTTATTGCTTTTTATCCTTTTGAACATATGGATACTAAGCGCTTGAAAGTGTTGCATCCTCCAATAAAAGTACACGCTGTTAAAACACATTTCTACAGTTAAATATAGAAAGTTCTGCTGTTTTTAAGAGGCTTTTACAGTAGAATTTAATTAGAAACCTTGTTTCTCAAAGCACTGTTTTATTGTAATCTGGGGTAAAGTACCACTAGAATTATATACATGATTTCTACTTTTTGTGTTTTTATAACTGCCTTTTAATTTTGTAAATTATGAGAAAATTAAATGATGAAAATTGTTAGACATGCCTTACTAGAAATTTTTCTTGTCGTAATGGGTATTTTGATTGCAATCCAGTTAAATAATTGGAATGAATCTAGAAAATTCAAAAATGAACAGAAAAAGTTTTTGGTTGGCTTAATCGATGAATTTAGCTCTGACTTAATTCGAATAAATACTAAAATTGAACAATTTGGAGAAATTAATGAAATAATTAAAAGCGGTAAAAATCTACTAATTAAAAGTTTTCTAAGTGAGGAAGATAAAAACACCTTCAATATTACTATTGACAGATTTCCAATACTGACACCATTGAATAAAGATGTAGAAAGAAATAACTTTTTAATATCAAACGGAATTATTAAAAGTGATTCTTTAAAAATGATGGTGTTGGAATATTACGAATTAACGAGCTATCATAAAGAAGTCCAAACTAAATTTGGTGAAACCCTTCAACGACTATACACTGATCAAATAAGTCCATTAGTTCGATTTAACCAAAGCTCAAATACTACTAAGGAATACTCTTTAAAAAAATTACAAATGAGTAATACATTTAATAACGCTCTAGATTTGTCTATTGGGTATAGAAATCAGGCTGTCCTATTTTTAGAAAACCAGAATGAAATGGCTAAAAAACTAATTGCAATAATTAATTTGCTAAAAATTAAATAAACAATATATGGTCTTAGAAAGATTTCAAATCAAAATTAGAAAGTCATTGAAATGACTTGTAACAGCTGAAGAGAGATAGTAGATTGATAATTTTTGACCAACTAATATTTATACTTAAAAGTTTACTAACCATCACTTACTTTAATGCCATAATTAAAGAATCGGTATATTTAAAAAATGAAAAAAATGAAAAAAACTATCATTATTGCATCCAGTATAGTCTTTGGATCCATCGTAATCGGAATTTTTATAAATAAAGGATTAGCCACGCAACGCTATGAATATATAAAAGAAAATGTGGTGTTTGATAAAAAAACAGGAACTACTTTTTTAACTGATAAAAAAGAATTTATTGATACAAGGGGAGATTTGTACCAATTTGAATAATAATCAAGATAAAACTGATTTATAGAGTGATCAATAGAATTATATCCTGAATTTAATCTACTTTTAATAAAAATCAATGCTATGAAATTACTTTATCTAATGGTTTCCCTCCCTTTGATCACATTTGGACAAGAAACTAGTTATAATATATCTTCCTTTTTAAATCAGGATTTAGCACTAGAGAAAAAAGCTCCTAATACTCATTATATAGGAAATGCTTGGCTTTCTAGCTTAGTTCGAGCTGATGATGATTTTAATTACAATATTACTTTAGCTACTTTTGGTGCGAACTCTACTTTGGATTGGCACAAACACAAAACCAGTCAGGTTCTTGTTATTGTAGAAGGAAGTGGCTATTATCAAGAAAAGGGAAAAGATGTTCGAGTTGTGAATAAAGGCGATGTGATAAAATGCGACAAAGACATCGAACATTGGCATAGCTCAACACATGATAGTATGGTTTCTTATCTAGCAATTTATGGAGCCAGTCAAACTCAATGGACAGATAAATTAACCAAAGAGGTTTATGATAAAATAAAGGTGGAATAAAGCCTTATCTATCCTGCAGTTTTTGTTTGAGGAATTCCTCCTCGGTAAACTTATGAGATCCATCGCATAAAATAGAGACACTTCTTCCACAACCGCATATAGAAAACTTTGAAGGATGATGTCTTACAGATGTCCCGTCTTCATTGACCAACTGAACTTCTCCTTCTAAAACTTTGATTTGACCTTTTTCGTTTCTGAATAATTTTACCATAATCTGTTTATTTTCCTAATTTGGTTTGCAAGCTAAATTAATTATTTCAATGTTTTTGTAAGTCGTTTCTTTTTACAGATTTAAAATATTTCAAAAAACCATTTCCATAAATGGTTTATTTTATTAAGTAAATCAATATTTTATTAATTCAACCGTTAAGACTAGTACAAGGTTTCATTTTGAAAAGAATTTACTTCCTTTTTATTTTAATTTCTAGTCTTTTTAGCTCGATTAATAGTCTAGCACAGGGGGGTGAACTACTCATCCAACAATATAGCAAAGGACCTCAACTGGATCAAAACTATTCGAAATGGACAATAAAATTAGGGCCTCAGCTCAATAGACTTAATACGGACTTAGGAACTACATCACCAACACTAACTATCGGTGGGCTTGTTGAAATAGAATACAAACTATCGAAAACTGTGGGACTCAAAACTGGTAGTCAATTCACACCCATAGCTTATCGCTTTGCTGTTGGAGAATCAATTGGTCAAGACCATTTAAAATACCTAAGTTTACCCTTAATACTAAAGCTCCAACCTACTAAAAAAGTGAGCTTTGGACTGGGTTTACTTTACCATTATTTTTTAGAGGGAGAAAGGCGCATTACTTTCGAAGAAAGTAGGGTGACTACTCCATATACTGAAGGTATATTTAAAAACAGTTTTGGAGGAATTGCCCAAATAACTTATCATATACATCCCAGAATTTCCTTATTTACAAATTTTAGATGGGTCAAAAGATCGAGCCCTGCTACACAAGCACAAACGAATAATACCTCTGGATTTCAAATGGGAATAAGTTTCCAAGTATGGAAAAGCATACCAAGACCTTGAATTAGTCCTTTTTTAAAGTTATTTCAATTACCCCATTGGCTCCATTAACCCCATATTTATCAACCGCAGCTGCTCCTTTGAGCACATTGATGGACTCTATACCTTCCGTGTCAATCTCATTCATGGCATCTGGATTTTCACTTGGAGTGCCATCTATAATTATTAAAGGCTGAGCACCTTCTTTTGTCATTATTTGGATTTTCTTTCCGGTAGTACTTGGATTCCATACGCCGCTCCCACTTAATGAGTCTTCCGAAATTCGATCAGAACTTGAAGCCTCAAAAAAGATCTTTTTGGGTGCTTTATCATCTCCAAAAAAAAGAATCTCATGAGATCCCATGTCTCCTAAATCAATTGATTTTCCGGAGCTAATCATCTTACGATGTACCTCATGAGGCGTATTTGAAGTTTCTAATTGTGAGGGGGGGCTTTCATAGATTTTTATGACCAAGCAAGAACTAAATAAAAATGAAATTAGAAGTAAGATTAGAGATTGTTTCATGATCAATTTCTTTTTACTAAAATACATTACTTAAGCTAATATTTAAGTATGGATGGTATTTTATTTGCTGTGTTGTTGTTAATGCAGAGGAATAATGGAAAAAAACTTTTGCTATAATTGGAGATTGAAAAAACAAAATTCCTCCTTCTATCGAACTCCGAAAAAGCTTAGAATTAAACTCAAAAGGAGAATTAGATTGGAACATACTTCCCGTTAAAGAATAATCATGCACATTTATGGTTAAAGCTGTTCCTGCGAAAAAAGCAAAGCCATTCGTTAAATCCTCAATTCGCTGACCGAAAAAAGGGAGCCCTTTAAAAGCACCCCATTGTAAACCAAATCTTGTTTGTAGGGCAGTTCGAAATGTCCCGACACGTATTTTATTTTCTTGAACCCATTTTAATTTTCCCTTTAGCTTTGTTCCCCAATAAAGAGATGTTTCCAAGTTTAAATGAAATGATTGTGGTATCGAAAAAGACCAAGATAACGGGTCTAAATTCAAAATATAACGATGGTAAGTGTTTTGAAAGAATTTAGCCAAAGAAGCTTCGGATCCTGTCGTACCAAGCTGGATCCCCCAACCATACCCAAAATTCAAATGTTGAAACGTTTCCTTTTGATACCCAAGAAAAAGCCATCCGCTATAAGGATAATCTATTTTTGAGAGGTCACTAGTTTGTGAATAACGAGGTGTATTTATCTCTTGTCCCAACTCCCAATGTTCTGAAATATAAGTCGTTTTTTGGAGAGTATCCTGAGACGTTGACTTTAACTTCCCATACTTTAAAAAAATACCGCTGCTATAATATCGATCAATTCCAAAGTATAAATCATTATCAACACTTAATCCAACATACTTCTGACTAAAGAGGAAGCCACTCCCAAAGGTCATAAAAGATATTAAAAGTGTTTTTAAAGTCAATGAAATAGCTCCTAGTCTTTATTTTTTAAAACCAAAAGAGGGACCGTACAGTAGAAGTCTTTTTTATAAATTAAATCGGGTTCCCAAAGTTTTTCGAAAAATCCACGCTCTCTTTTAAAAGCGACTAAAAAATCGGGTTGATTGGCTTGAAAATGCTCTAAAACGCCCTGATAAACAGTGGCGTTCTCAGAATAAATCAATTTATTTGAACGTTGCAAAAGCTCGTCATTAAGCTGATGATTTCGATTAGCAAACCCAGGAACTTTAACAAGGAGTAATTTTAATTTCGATTCAAATTGATCTTGAATTTTAATAAGGGGGTCTAAAGTACTCGATGCTTTAACCTCTCCTGTCTTAAAGGCAAGAAGCATTCGCTTAGGGGGATTAAATTCTTTATCCAAAGGGGCAACTAAAACTGGGATTTTAGTTCGTTTGATAACGCTTCCAGCAATTCTGCCTAAAAAAACTTCTTCGTTAATCTCGTTGTTTAAGGGTGCTGTCACTATTAAATCTAAACCAATTTTAGCATTTAAACTTTTAATTGTTCCAATTAAATCTCGCTCACTACTTACGATCTTGATTTTTTTTGAACCTGGTGCCACCTTTGAGACCAATGCTTTAATTTGCTTAATATTCTCCTCCTCTAAACGGGCACCAACGTTCGCAAGAGTTGACATAGTAGAATGTGCAGGATATGCATCAATAACATAAACTGTACTTTTAAAATGAGATGCTAGAGCTAGTGTGTAAGCCAGAGTGCTCTCAGCGTGGATTGACGTGCCTAGGGGTAAGAGTATATTCTGCATTGATTTCTTTTTACAAAATTAGTAACTCTAAAAGAACAAAACTTATTTTTATTAAAAAAATTAGATGATTCGAAAAGCAAAAGCATCAGATTTATTTGCTGTAAAAAAAATTACTGAGGCCTGTACTGAGAATTTAATCAAACAAGGGATTTTTCAATGGAATAAGAATTATCCAAGCTTGTCCGTTTTCGAAAAAGATATCCAAGAAGAAGCTTTATACGTTTTTGAAAATAGGGGAAACATTAAAGGGTGTGTCATGTTCTCTGAGGAAAAAGATCCCTTATACAACAGTATAAAATGGCTTTGTCCTGATATTAAAAATCTTTATGTACATCGACTTGCGGTTCATCCAAATTATCAAAAAAAGGGAATTGCAAGACAGCTCATGGATTTTACAGAAAGATGTGCTACTGAGAATCAAATGCGCTCTATTCGATTGGATACTTTTAGTCAAAACGCAAGGAATATTCGCTTTTACGAGGCGCGTGGATATCAAAACTTGGGGGATGTTTACTTTGTTAAGCAAAGTAAGGACCCTTTCCATTGTTTTGAAAAACTAATAAAAAGAATTTAGTTCACTACTTTTACACTCACTATGGAGGCATATGTTACACATTTTAAAAAAGAAGCTGTCGGATATCTTGAGTTTGGTCATCCTGCGGGTAATTCCTTGCCGTCTTCTTTATTAAAACAACTAGAGGAGCAGTTGAAAATACTTTCTGAAGACGATGCCGTAAAAGCGATTATTCTTCAAAGTGCAGGGTCGCGGGCATTTTGTGGCGGTGCCTCACTCTCTGAAATGAAAAATTTAAAAGAACTAGATGAAGCAACTGCCTTTTTTATGGGTTTTGCTAATCTAATCAATCGCATTAGATCATTGAATAAGTTTATTGTGGTTCGCGTACAAGGAAAGGTTGTAGGAGGAGGGGTAGGAGTTGTTGCTGCTTGTGACTATGCAATTGCACTTGATACAGCTTCAGTAAAACTCTCAGAATTATCTATTGGTATTGGCCCATATGTAATTGAACCAGCGGTCTCAAGAAAAATAGGTGCGACCAACTTTGGACTGCTTTCCCTTGATGCGCATGAATGGAAATCTGCAGAATGGGCGAAACAAAAAGGGCTTTTTGCTTCGGTTTGTGATTCTGAAGCAGCGCTTAACCAATCCGTAGTCAATATTGCCAATAGACTCGCCAGTTATCCAAAAAAAGCAAACGAAAGCCTTAGGAAATTACACTGGAAAGATACCAATCATTGGGAAAAATTACTCCCTGAAAACGCAAAAATAACTGCAAAACTAGCTCTTGAAAAGGCTACTCAAAATATTCTTAATAAACTGTAAAACAAATGAGTAATGCAATTCGAATAACCAAAGAGTTTAAGTTTGAAACTGGTCATGCGCTTTATGGCTACGACGGCTTATGTAAAAATGTTCACGGGCATAGTTACAAACTTGCTGTAACAGTTATTGGGAGTCCGATTGAAGACCAATCTCACGTCAAGTTTGGAATGGTTATGGATTTCAGCGATATCAAAGAAATTGTCAATAAACTCATTGTAAAACCTTTTGATCACGCCACCGTATTGAATGTTAATTCTCCACATATAGAATTAGCTGACAGTATGGAACAAAGAGGTCACAAGATAATGCGCGTTGGCTACCAGCCTACCAGCGAAATGATGGTAATCGATTTTGCAGAAAAAATTAGTAATTCGCTCCCTTCCCACCTAAAGTTACATCATCTGATTCTTCGGGAAACTGAGACTTCATATGCGGCGTGGTATGCCTCAGATCAATAAAGTCTATTAGAACCCAAGTGCTTCAAGATCAGCTTTAGGCTTTGCCTTAATTACAATTCCTTCGTCATCAACCTCATCACATTCTATAGGAATAGATAAATTCTCAGGTGCAACAAAATCTTCTGTAGAGATTTCTAGGCTAGGATCTTCGTACAAACTTTTCATATAAACAGCCCAAATCGGCAACGCCATCGTAGCGCCTTGCCCAAAAGCTATATCTTTAAAATGTATCGCTCGATCTTCACCACCTACCCAAACTCCAGTTGCTAAATTTGGAACCATCCCCATAAACCATCCGTCACTTTGATTTTGTGTTGTTCCAGTTTTACCAGCTATTGGGTTTTCAAAAACATACGGATAGCCAGTGATGACTTTTTCATAAACATAACTTGTTTTTTCTAAACCGGCATGACGTAATCTGGCCCCTGATCCTGCTTTGGTTACCCCCTGTAAAAGGTTTACAGTTACATAAGCTGCTTCTTGACTCAGTACGTCTTGGGTTTCTGGTATCACTTCATAAAGTGCGCGCCCATTCTTATCTTCAATACGGGTAATTACAACCGGTTTGACATAAATCCCTTGGTTAGCAAAAGTACTGTAAGCCCCAACCATTTCGAAAAGACTAATGTCTGGAGTACCAAGTGCTATAGAGGGAACAGCAGGTATGTTTGAGGTAATCCCCATTTTTCGAGCTAAATTGATTACCGGTCGAGGCCCAACCAAATCCATAATTCGTGCACTCACGGTGTTAACAGAATTTGCTAAGGCATTTTTTAAAGTTCGGGTTTGCCCGTATTTATCTCCAGAGTTTTTTGGACACCAAGCATCCATATTCCCGTGTTTCATAGGTTCAATACAATACAAGGCATCAGGAAGCGAATCACAAGGAGAAAGTTTAAGTTGGTCTATGGCGGTAGCATATAAAAAAGGTTTGAAGGTAGAGCCTATTTGACGCCTTCCCTGTTTTACTTGGTCGTATTGAAAATGCTTATAATTAAATCCTCCAACCCAGGTTTTCACATGCCCTGATTGTGGTTCCATAGACATTACAGAGGCTCGAAGAAAATGCTTATAATACCTAATGGAATCCATAGGGGTCATAATTGTATCTCGTTCTCCTTTCCAGCTAAAAACACGCATAGGTACTTTCTCATAAAAAGAGGCTAAAATTTCAGATTCTGCTATCCCTGCTAATTTCATTTTCCTCCAGCGCTCTGTTCGGTATGCAGTGCGCTCCATTAAGGTGTCTATTTCACCTTTTCTAAGATCTAAAAAGGGGGCAGTTGGATTTGCTCTTCTACTATTCTGTTTAAAAAACTCTTCCTGAAGGTTTTTCATGTGAGCATCTACTGCTGCTTCACCCTTGGCTTGCATTCTTGAATCAATCGTAGTAAAAATTCTAAGACCATCTCTATAAAGTGAATGTTTACTCCCGTCGGGTTTGGGGTTTTTTGAAATCCAATCATCCATGAATTCTTTTAGATAAGCCCTAAAATAGGTTGCTAAGCCTTCTCTATGAGACTCTGGAGTATAAGTAATTGTTAAAGGGAGCAGAGAAAGAGAATCTCTTTCTTCTGAAGTTATCAATTCATTTCTTAACATTTGATTGAAAACAATGTTTCTTCGTTCTTGTACGCGTTCAGGTCGGCGAATGGGATTGAAAAGGGAAGAATTTTTTAACATCCCTACTAAAGTGGCTGATTCTTCTATGTTCAGCTCCAGAGGTGTTTTATTAAAAAAGATTTTTGCGGCAGAGCGAACTCCGTCAGCTTGATATCCAAAGTCATATTTGTTAAGATACAGAGATAAAATTTCCTTCTTTGTGTATCGCTTTTCAAGTTGGACAGCAATTACCCACTCTTGTGCCTTCTGAAGGACGGCTTTAAATTTATTGCGTGAACGCACTCCAACAAAAATCTGACGTGCCAACTGTTGAGTAATCGTGCTTGCTCCTCCCCGTTTTCCCAAATAGGCAAAGGCACGTAATGTACCCCTCCAATCGATTCCCGAATGTTCATAAAAACGCTCGTCTTCTGTAGCTATAAGGGCATCCACCATGTTTTTAGGTAGTTCATCAAAACTAATTGGTGTACGGTTATCGTCCAAATAGTATTTACCTAAGATAATCCCATCAGATGATATTATTTGTGTCGCTAAATTAGTTCTTGGATTTTCAAGTTGTTGTAAATCTGGCATGGGACCATACCATTCAAGTGCTGCTCCACCAAAGAGAAGCACTAGTCCTAGGACTCCCGTAAAAAAGAACCGCCAAATCCACTGGATCTGTTTTTTATATGCTGTATTCTTTGTTTTTTTCTTTTTTGCCATGAGTATTATTCTTGTGCTTCGATACCTATCCCTACGGATAAAATTCCTTCAAGAGCTTTTACCCCTTGAGGATCTCCATTGGTTCGCATGGCTTGTTGAATCTCAATTACTAGAGGACGTTCCTTAGGAAGCTCTAGCCCATTTTTCCACCAAAGTTTGCTTTCTTTGACTTCAGTAAAACCTGTTCCTAACCATGTTCCATCAGGAGCAGCCAAAGCATATTCTAGCGTGTCTTGGACAACAAGCTGATCCCCTGCTTTTAACGTACAAATCAAAAAAATATTTGTAAAAGCATACGAATTATCATTACGTAAATAGAGATAAAGGTTATTGGGTTTTTTGGTGTCTAGAGCATTGTTTAATTCAAAAACTACAGCTTCTTCAAGTCCTGTTTTCGCAACTGTGCGAAAGTCAGTGTATTCAGCATCCGACATGCATGATCCTATAGCCAGCATGGAAAAGAAAAAAAGAAACCTATACTTTTTTTGGAGAGCCATTGCGATACTTTTTGTTTTTATTTTTTTTAAACGGTTTTTTCTTTTTTGGAGTGTCAAATCGTGTGAGGCTGTCTTGCCCTACACCACTATCAAAATGCACCGAAGTTTTCTTAGGTTCTTCAGCTACATAGTCCTCTAAAGAGGGTACTGTTATCTTTGCTTTATTTTTTTCAATGATATCATGCACTGCCTTCAAACTGATTTTATGCCAAGTCATCCATTCATTTTTGTAGGCATACCATAATTCCTCTTTAAAGATGTCCATTTTCTGGAAAATTCCAACCCCTTTTTTGGTATGCAATTTTACTTCAGCACGAGGAAACTTTTTTAAAGCCGATCTATAAGCATCAAGCTCATAGTTTAAACAACATTTTAGACGCCCGCATTGCCCAGACAATTTTTGTGGATTCAATGATAGTTGCTGATAACGGGCTGCTCCAGAAGAAACCGATCTAAAATCCGTTAACCAAGTAGAGCAACACAATTCACGACCGCAGGAACCAATTCCTCCCAAACGGGAAGCTTCTTGGCGTAATCCAATTTGACGCATATCAATACGGATGGAAAAAGCTTGTGCCATATCTTTTATTAACTGTCGAAAATCGACACGTTTATCTGCAGTATAGTAAAATGTAGCCTTTTTTCCGTCTGCTTGAAATTCAACATCAGATAATTTCATGTCAAGATCTAGCGCAATAGCTAATTCTCTGGCTCTTTTTTGCACCTCTGCCTCTTTAGTTCGAACAGTCTCCCAAAGGTCAATTTCTTTTGAATTGGCAAGTCGCAAAATCATTCCAACTTGTGGGCTGTTGGGCGTCACTTTTTTTCGCTTCATCTGCATACGGACCAGTTGACCTGCTAGAGTGACACGACCTAGATCGTAACCGCTTTCTGTTTTAGTAATAACCAAAGCGCCGGCTTGAAGTTTTAAATCCTTTGGGAAACGGTAAAATTCTTTTCTGCTGTTTTTAAAGCGAACTTCTACAAAAGGATGCGCTTCTTGACCTTCGGGGAGTTGCATGTTTTCTAACCAATCAAAAACAGTGAGTTTGTTACAACTATCGCTTCCACAAGTTCCATTGCTCTTGCAGCCCCTTGGGGTACCCTCTTTTCCGCTTGAACAACTGCTACAACTCATGAATTTATTTTGATCTTAAAGATACAGGGATTTGAACGAATGATTAAATAATATTCTTAATTTACTGTTTAAATTTCAACACTTCAGAACGACCTTTTTTAAAAATCTTATTGCTATTATGCGTTCCTTTTCTTAAATCTCGTTGTTTTTCTATAGGCAGTGCTATAATTTCTTGACAATCAGTAGAACAGCATTGATCCATCTTTTCTTGACAAGATTCACATTGAATAAACAACAAATGACAGGCCTCGTTTATGCAATTAACATGGGTATCGCAAGGAGAGCCACATTGATGGCATTGGGCGATGATTTCATCCGAAATTCGTTCCCCACGCCGTTCATCAAACACAAAGTTTTTTCCAATAAATTTATTTTCCAAACCTAGGGTTTTTACTTGACGGGCATACTCAATAATACCTCCTTCCAATTGAAACACATTTTTAAATCCTTTGTGTTTAAAATAAGCCGATGCCTTTTCACAGCGAATTCCTCCGGTACAATACATCAGTAGGTTCTTGTCTTCTTTGTGTTCAGATAAGTCTTGCTCTATAAGAGGTAAAGACTCCCTAAAAGTATCTACATCTGGAGTAACCGCTTTTTGGAAATGTCCAATCTCACTTTCATAATGGTTGCGCATGTCCACACAGATGGTGTTTTCGTCTGACAATAGGGTATTGAATTCTAGTGCATTTACATGTTTTCCTTTTTGAGTCACGTCAAATGAACTGTCTTCCAATCCATCGGCAACAATTTTATCTCGAACTTTTATAGTCAGTTTTAAAAAAGACTTGTTGTCCTGTTCCACGGCAATATTCAAACGGACATTTTCTAAAAAAGTGACGCTGTCAATTTGAGCTTTAAACAAGCCAAAGTTTTTTGCGGGAACAGACAGTTGTGCATTGATCCCCTCAAAGGCCACATAAATCCGTCCCAAAACTTCTAAAGGATGCCAGTGGATAAACAAATAATCACGAAACAATTGTGGGTTACCGATTTGGGCATATTGATAAAAGGAGAGCGTAAGCCGGTCTTCACCCGCTTCTTCTATAAGTTGTGCGCGCTCTTTCGCACTTAATTTGTTATACAGTTGCATGCTATAAACGTTTAAGTGTTCTGCAAAGGTAAGGAAATTAGTATTGTGCTTATTTGTTTAAAATAGTCTTTCAATTCAACAGTAAAAGTGTCTAAAGTCAATTTACATGGTCTAATAGGAGTCAGACCTCTTTAAAATAAAGGTACGTATTATTCAGAAAGATGAAGCGTTAGATATACTTCTCCATCCTTTTCAAGATGAAGCGTTTTTCGAAGAATGGAATAGCTGTTGACTTGAGTAAGTGCTTGAGAGAGTTCTTGTTCTCTAGTCATACGCTCTTGCTCACATCCCATTTCTGTAAAGAAGAGTTCTTGGATATTTAAGGTTTTATCTTGGACACTATAGCTTCCTTGTCCGCTATTACAGGCAGATTGGACACTTAGCGTATTATCAGCAAAAAAAGTCAACCCTGTGTTTTCATCCAAAATAGAAGACGTTACCCCGTTTTCTACCCGAATAGAACTGAGTTTCCATTGATTTATCAAGGCGGCGTTCTCGGGTCGTTTTAAAGTAATAATCAAATTCTCTTCTGCATCTAATAAATAGGCTGTGTCTTCCTTAATTTCATAAAGAAAGATGGCTGAATCCAAAAGTTTTGCCAACTCTTGCTCTCTGTTTCCTTCTTCCTCTGGGCAACCTATCAAAGTGGAAGCAATCATAGAGAAAACAAGAGTTTCTTCCTCGACAGTTATGGATCCAAAAAGGGTATTACATCCAGCAGAAGCAGAAAAGTTTTCTTCATCAAAAAAAAGGGTGCCCCCTCCTTCAATGTCCCAATGGCCATAAATGTCCTCTGGAAGCGCATTACAACAGTCCGAAGAATCGTTTGAGCAGGCTAAGCAAGTGAGTCCAAAAAGAATGAAAATGAGGATAAACTTTTGCATAGCACTAATTTAAAGCGAATTGACTACTCCAAAAACAATGCCAATCAACCATCGTCGAAACTATTTAATCATAGAACCCATCGATTTAGATGTTAAGCTTTTCGTCCACTTAAAAAAGTTCTGTCTGGCGTCGTTTCCATAGCGAAAGTCATCTGGGGGCCGACGTTCGGTGTATGGTGTCGTAGCATCTGGAAGGGTGCTATGATTAAATGGTTTCGACGATGGTTGTTCCGGTTTTCACTACATAAAACACAACTACTGTATATCCGCATATTCAGTTTCTTTCTTTTATCTATTATTTGTTTTTTTCTGCTTTAATGTGTTGATTTAAAGTTTTTTGACCCTCTGTAAGATGGTCTAGAGGTCTTTTGAAATTTGCATGAGATTTTTTAATCACTTGAGTATAAATCTCTAAAGTTTTTGTATTTCGATATCCCAAAAATGTTTCGATATATCGTAAATAGCCTCCTTGCTCCGAAAGAGAAGTTAAATTAGGGAAATGAAGAATACCATCAGAAATCAACCGTAGGTTTATCATGATTTAAGGATAGGTTTGGGTTTAACTAAATAAAATTACAAAAAAATTGTTCTCTTAATTTAGAAAATTATAGGATTCGTCAAATACGAACGAAACGTTTATATTTAGACAAACTCTAGCTTTTAAACCTTTAGTCTAAATGTGGCGTTTTTGATCCCACCAAAAGAAGTTCTGTCTGGCGACCATTTACATACCGAAACCCATCCGGACCATAATAACCTGCTTCTTCCAGCATAACACGAATATCTTTATCCCATTGGGGTAGGAAAACTTTGGCATTGAGTTCAATTGCATAAACAGTATTTTCATTCAAGGGGTGTTCTCCCGATCCGGGAATACCCTCTTGTGCATCCCACATTCCAAAGGTAGTCCCAGCAGAATGCCCAAAAAGCCCTAAAGGATGGGTATAAATTTGTGGTCGCAGGCCTGCAGTTTTACTGTCTGCAATTGCCTGTCTGAGCGTTTCATTTCCTGTTCTTCCTTTTTTAAAATTATTGGTTAGATGATCTTGGACCGCATTTCCTTGAGTTAAAGCATCTTTTAAAAATTGAGGCGCATCCGTTTCAGTAGGCATTAGAACATAGGCCAGTTCTTGACAATCAGTATTTAATGTGAGGTAGGAAATCCCAAAATCACAATGCAATAAATCACCGGGTAAAATAACATCAAATTTGGATTGCCCATCGAAGGCATACAAATCGCTATTACCCGTTCTCTGAACATCAACAGTTGGATGAAACCAAGTGTCTAGCCCTAGGGCAAGTACTTTTTCGCGCAACCACCAAACGACGTCTTCCGTAGTGGTAACACCCGGAGTGATTACTTTAGTCGAAAAGGCTTCAGTGATAATATTATGGGTAATTTCTAACAATTGACTAAATAAGGTCATTTCTCTCGGAGTTCGGGTTTCAATCCAACGAACCGCCAAGGTTTCAGCAGAAACAACTCGCTTCTGAAGCCGAGATGGTAAAGCTTGCATCATCCCATCGTAATCCGTTTTAACTAAACCATCTGCTAATCCAAAATGCTCTGATATGTTAACTCCAATACGTTTCGGGTTTTGACTTTTAATATAGTCTGCCAATGCTTTCCATTGGTCTGGTTCTTCTTCTTTGTTCCAAATAGAACGAATATTTTTTCCAAAATTATAACGAGTAATGGCTACTGCGTCTACTCCATCTTTTGTTTTTGAAAAAACCAAAATTGTTCGTCTTCTTGCATTCAACCAAGTGGGAGGTAAAAGAGTTTTTACTACTGGATCTTCATTGTACTCTCGCGTAATCAAAACCCAAAGGTCTATATTCTGTTCCTGCATTAGTTGTGGGAGCAGATTTTCAATCCGCTCTTTTTGGATTTCATCAATCAAAGCAGCGCGTTCTCTAAGAGGTAAAATTTGTTGACCAAAAAGAGAAGACGTAACCAAGCAAAGCAACAGTATATAATTTTTCATAGCGTATAAATATTGTTTTTTAAACATACGAAAAATTGTTAATAATGGAGCGATTTCGGACTTGGAAGCCAAAAGAAGAAACTGTACTTTAGCCAAAAAGAGCGTTATGTCTGATCAAAAAAATGCCAAATTAAAAGCCTTACAACTCACCCTAGATAAACTAGATAAGACTTACGGAAAAGGTGCCGTAATGAAAATGGGGGATCAAGCTGTAGAAGAAGTAGAAGCTATTCCTTCTGGATCTTTAGGTCTTGATATTGCCCTTGGAGTAGGTGGATATCCACGTGGTCGTGTAATCGAAATTTACGGGCCAGAATCTTCCGGAAAAACTACATTAACCCTACATGCTATAGCAGAGTGTCAAAAACTAGGTGGAATTGCTGCATTTATTGATGCAGAACACGCCTTTGACCGTTTCTATGCAGAGAAGTTGGGTGTTGATGTTGGAGAATTAATTATTTCACAACCGGATCATGGAGAACAAGCACTCGAAATTGCAGATAATTTGATTCGTTCTGGAGCGATCGATATTGTCGTTATTGATTCCGTAGCTGCACTAACACCAAAGAGTGAAATTGAAGGAGAAATGGGTGATTCTAAAATGGGCCTTCATGCTCGTTTGATGTCTCAAGCACTCCGAAAACTTACTGCCTCTATCAGCAAAACAAATTGCACAGTATTCTTTATCAACCAGCTACGAGAAAAAATCGGAGTCATGTTCGGAAACCCAGAAACTACTACTGGAGGAAATGCCTTAAAATTTTACGCATCCGTCCGATTGGATATTCGTCGCTCTACACAAATTAAGAGTACAGAATCTGAAGTTTTAGGGAATAAAACAAGGGTTAAAGTGGTCAAAAACAAAGTAGCGCCACCTTTCCGAACCACTGAATTTGATATCATGTACGGTGAAGGGATTTCGAAAATTGGAGAAATAATCGACCTAGGTGTTAACTATGAAATAATCAAAAAAAGTGGCTCATGGTTTAGCTACGGTGATACAAAAATTGGCCAAGGTCGCGATGCCGTAAAAACGCTTTTACTTGACAACCCAGAATTGATGGAAGAACTGGAACAAAAAATCATGGAAACACTTAAGGCAGTGATCTAATTAAATATCCCTTTGAAAACAGCTGAATTTAAAGCAAGAATGTCTGCTTTTGCTAGCTCTGGAATTCCTTTTTTCTTTCTCATTGATTTTGAAATGCAGAAGCCTCTAATTTATACTCTCAAAGAAGCTGCTAATCTTGGATTCAAATTTGAAATCAATGGGTTTAAAAATTTCACTGAGAGCGAAAAACATCCGAATCTAACTCCATTTTCAATAGCCCCTGTCCCAAAAAAAGTCTACAAAAAAGCATTCAATAAAGTTAAAGAAGAAATCACCCATGGAAATACTTTTTTACTAAACCTCACCTTTCCTTCGGAAATAAAAAATGAATTGAGCTTTGAGGATATTTTTCATTTGGCAAAGGCGCAGGCACGTAAAAGACCTTTCTCGGTTTAAGGGTTTTAAATTAATAAATGCAATGAGGGATTTCAATATGGATATGATCTCGATAGAAAAAATAACTGCTTAAGCAGTTTTCTTTTTCCAAACTTCTATCGCTTTTAGTGCCATGCCTTTGGGGTCGTTTTCTAATGCTGTTTTAATTTGTTGATGGGAGAGTTCTTGAAGCTTTTCTAATGCCTTAGACTGTATCTCTTGAACAGAAATAACATCCAAAGCTTTTACCCTCAATCTACCCGGATAACCATGTGTGGTATACCAAGGAAATTTGCGTTTACAATCCAGAAAAACCATTGGAAAAACAGGTAGTTCATGTTCGATAGCTAATTTAAAAGCTCCTCTTTTAAAAGGGTTTAACAAAATCGTTTCGTCTATGTACTCTGCTTCAGGAAAGATACAAACACTGTATCCTTTTTGGATTACTTTTTGAGCGCGTTCGTAGACTCCAAAACGGCTTTTGCTAGAACTTCGATCTACCATAATAGCTGCGCGTTTATAGAGGTATCCAAAGATGGGGATTTTGACCAATTCTTTTTTGCCAACAAATACAAAAGGGGTTTTCCGCATTCGCAACATTACCATGATATCAATATAACTTGTATGATTCGCTACCAGCATGAAGCTTTTCCCTTCAGGAGGAAAAGTGTCCATTTTTTTAACCCAAAACCCCATGCCAAGGAGTACAAAAGGTGCCCAAATGTTTCGTGCTACCCAAAAAACGTAACGATATCCATTTGGTAATAATAACATTAAAGCTAAAGGAAAAAACAATAGCACAACGGGGGTTGCTGCTAAAACATAAAACCATATTCTCCACAAAACGAGTGCCACTTTTCTCATGAAATATATCTCTTGATAAAGTTACAGATCTTTCATATAGTTATTGCAGTTGTAACCTACTAAAATAGTTTCAGTGACATATCGGGAATTAAGAGACCAACAAAAATCTCCATATCAGAGTTGCTCTCCTATTTGAGGAAACGTACCTTTGTATAAATTTTTTGAAATGGCAAGAGTTTTAACAGGGGTACAATCTACCGGCACTCCACATTTAGGCAATTTATTGGGAGCTGTAATTCCCGCCATAGAGCTTTCTAAAGCTAGTCCTGACGATTCTTTCCTTTTTATCGCGGATTTACATTCTTTAACTCAGATTAAAAATGGAGAGTTACTCCGTGAGAACACCTTTGCAACAGCCGCTGCTTGGTTAGCGTGCGGTCTAGACATTAACAAAACACATTTCTATCGTCAAAGTGATGTTAGTGAGGTAACGGAATTAGCCTGGTATCTCAACTGCTTTTTTCCTTACCAACGACTTACACTGGCACATTCTTTTAAAGACAAGTCTGAACAATTATCGGATATTAATGCAGGTTTGTTTTCTTATCCAATGCTTATGGCAGCGGATATTTTATTGTATGATGCCGAAATTGTTCCTGTAGGTAAAGACCAATTGCAACATCTGGAAATCACACGTGATGTTGCCTCGCGTTTCAATCATCAACTGGGTGATACTTTTGTTATTCCACAAGCCAAAATTCAAGAAAACACCCAACACATACCTGGTACTGATGGGCAAAAAATGAGTAAGTCACGTAACAACACGATTAATATCTTTTTGCCACAAAAAAAACTACGAAAACAAGTAATGGGAATCCAAACCGATAGTGCTCCTTTAGAAGCAGTAAAAGATCCTGAGACTTGTACTGTTTTTGCTTTGTATTCTCTACTAGCAACTGATTCTGAAACTCAAGCATTACGTGACAAATACCTTGCAGGGGGAATGGGATATGGTTATGCCAAACAATTACTTTTTGATTTGATCCTTGAGCGTTTTGAAAAAGAACGTTTCCAATTTGATTATTATTATCAGCATCCTGAAGAGGTTCAAATTGCGCTTGCTAAAGGGGCTGAAAAAGCCCGTAAAGTTGCCAGTGAAGTACTATTAAGGGTACGTAAAAAGGTTGGGTATTAAATCCATTCAAACTGTTTGCCCGGTAATGCACGAACGAAGCCTTTCATTTCCATTTGAATTAAAGTGGCTGCTGTTTTACTTATTTTCCATCCCAATTCAAGCGCCAATTCATCTAGTCCTATTTTGTTGGATTTACTGAATTGATCGTATATTTTTTGTTCTTCTTCAGATAATGTTTGGAAAAGTGTCTTTTGAATTCCTTTTGCTTTTGGTTGAATTTCCCATCCCAATGATTTGATAAGCTCTTGAGGATCTGATAAGAGTTGTGCTTTCTGCTGAACAATAAGCTAATGGCATCCCTGACTTTTCGAATCTGAAGGACGTCCTGGGACATCAAATAACTCCCGCCCGTATTGATGTGCTAACGTTGCCGTATTCATACTTCCTCCAGCCAGACCAGATTCAATTACAATTGTAGCATGTGCCATTCCAGCAATCAAACGATTGCGCTGAGGAAAATTCTCTTTTCTAAAATGAGAATTGGGGAAGAAGTCGGTCAATAGTGCACCCTGCTTACACAAGGACTGGGCTATTTCATAATGCTCAATAGGATAAATACGCTCCAAACCGTGTGCTAAGCAAGCCACTGTTTCTGATCCTTTCTCTAAAGCAAAGCGGTGTGCAATAATATCAATTCCTTTGGCAAGTCCTGAACAGATAATTGGATTATACGCTTTTAGGGCTTCAATAAGAAGATTACAAAAGTCTCTTCCATGGGCAGTATTTTGTCGGGTACCTACAATACTGATAACATTTCTGTGATTGAAGTTGATTGACCCCTTATAAAAGAGAATTAGTGGAGCATCTGGACAAAAAGAGAGTGCTTTTGGATAATTTTTAGAACCCAAAAACAGGTAATCTAAATTTAGTTTGTTTAGCTCAGTTACTTGATTTTGAATTTTGGAACGGTACGATTTCCAGTCTTTCAGAGCATCACAGACCTGTGATCCCAAGCCTTCTACTGAAAGCCAATCCGAATAAGATGCTTCAAAAACAGCTTTAGCAGAACCGAAATGGTTTAACATTTTTACGCATCGATACGTTCCCATACCGGGGATGGATTGTAGGAGTAAACATGCTTCTAGCCTTGTCATAGCTTGGGGTTGACATACGAAGATAAGAAACCTTAATTGACTACTTTAGTTAGAGTATCGTAATATTTTATTACTTTTGATTGAAATGCAAATTACCCGCTACATACAAGAATTACTCTACCAACACGAATGTGTAACAATTCCTCATTTTGGGGCATTTTTAACACGTTCTTTTGATGCTCAGGTTTCTGTTCACGGTCAATTCTCTCCTCCACGCAAAGAAGTTAATTTTAATCAACTTCTGATTGCCAACGATGGAATACTTGCCCATTATTATGCTCAAAAAGAAAGTATTTCTTACGAACACGCGCTCCGAATAATTGAAAAAGAGGTTAGTAGCTGGAAAAGAAGACTTCAAACACAAACGTTAAGGTTTCCCGGAGTCGGTGAAATCCGCTTGAACTCTTCTCGAAAAATTGAGTTTATCCCTTGGGGTAAAGTTAATTTTGATTTAAAAGCCTTTGGTTTAAGTCATTTTAAACGAGAGCCAATTCAAGAACCTTTAATACCTAAAGTCATGAAAGACGCTAATAAAGAAGATTTAATGTTTACTCCCGAAAAAGAGAAGTCTAAAAAATCCCCACTACTTCGCTATGCTGCCATAGGAGTAATTGGAATCGGGTTATTGTCTGCAGCTTATTTCTTCAGTGATCAATACGTTACTCAAAAAAGAATTGTTGCGCAAGAGCAAGCTCAAGAACAAATTGAAAAAAATGTTCAAGAGGCCACTTTTGATTTAGGCACACTCAATACTGTAGAGGTAAAAATTAACGCGACTCCTGTCGTAACAGAAGTAGATCAAGTTTATTATAGTGTTATTGCAGGCTCTTTTCGTTCTCTAGAAAATGCAGAAAAAAAGAAAGCACAATTGATTGATGAGGGCTACACTGCCGAACTGGCACAATCAAGCCCTGTAGGTTTGTACCGCGTTGCTTACGGTCGATATACAACTAAAAAGGAAGCCATTAATATGCTTTATTTTTTAAAATATACTCTAGAAGAAGAAGCGTGGTATCTAGAAGAAAACTAAATTACATCTGATATATCCAACCTTTTGGATTTAATACTTTTACGTTATTAAAAATTCCGAATTGGATTTCGGTCTTCCCTGTTTGTTGATTCGTAAATACTTCACCAATATTCTGTTTGGCTTTTACTTTATCTCCTTTCTTAACGTATAACTTTCCAAGGTTTTTATATACCGTTATATAATTTCCATGACGGATTAAAACTGATGGATTACTCCCCTTAAACGTTACTACAGACATGACTTCACCTTCAAAAACTGCACGGACCTGAGTTGCTGGAGCGGTAGCTATAGTTACACCATTACTTTGTATGGTAGTTGTTTTAACCACTGGATGCTGTTGTTTGCCAAACCCTTGAACAACAACTCCTTTCTCTAAAGGCCATGGGAGTCGACCTCTATTTGCTTCAAAATTTGATGCAATAAGTTTGGCTTCAGGAGTCAATTCAAAGCTTTTGTTTCCTGTTTTTCCAGCAGCTTTGTTTGATGCCGCTATGGCTTCTCGGATCAACCTGTCAATTTCTTTGTCTATTTCTCGGGCTTGCTTTTCTTTTTTAGAAATTTGGGAAGCTAAATTTCGCTCTTTACGCTTTAATGAAGCAATCAAGTTTTGTTGATTTTTACGCTCATTTTTGAGTTGCTGCTGTACCTCTTTGTTTTCAGCAACTAAACCAATTTTTTTAGATTTCTCTTCAATCAAAGTCTTATTAAGTTGTTGTAAAAGCTGGGTTTTTTCACCTATTGCTATACCCTGCTTTCTTCTGTGTTGAGTATATTGTTTCAGGTATTGAATTCGTTTGTAGGCTTGTAAAAAGTTTTCCGAAGAGAATAAAAACATCAGCCTGTTCTGAAGTGACTTACTAGCATAAGACTTTTGAATCATATTGGCATAATCCTCTTTTAGAGCTTCAAGTTCTTTTCTTTGGCTGCTAATAGTACGTTCATTCAAATTAATTTTACGCGTCAATAAATTAATCTGAGCATTTGTCACTTTAATCAATTCATCCCTAACGTTTAATTTGACTTGTAAATCCTCTACCTCAGTGAGAACATTTTTTCGTGTTTTTGAGCTTGAAAAGAGGAGGGCATTAATTTGTTTGATTTCGTTTTTTAATCGCACTCGTTGTGCTTCGAGCTCCTGCTGGCGTTTACTAGTAGTTTGGCTCATTAGGGTCCCTATCCCGATCCAAAAAAGCATCAAGAAAAGAAGTTTACGACTCATTAAAAAGAAATTTGCTTATACCCCTCTGGTATATCAAATGGAAAACTCAATGTCCCAGGAAGGTCTGTTTTGGTAAATTCCAATAGGATACTCTGATTTTGTTCTCCCCCAGCTAAAGAAATTTCAATCTGTTGAGGTAAATATTCTCCTTGTATTCTCTGATGATTGATGTATTTTACGGTTAAATTCTGAGTGCCCCCTGGAATTAAGAACCGCTGCTCTTTTAGCAAAAAGGTTGTTGGATCAAAAAACAAAGTTGGTTGAAAACCCGATTTGCTTCCTTGGGGAATCAATATGTAATACTGTGGATTGGAAATTTGTTTCCACTTCCCCACATTTAAATCTAAAAAGGGTTTTCCCAAAAGGAGTCTTTCAACGTCTTCGTAAGAAAAAGTAGTGTTAAAAGGATCGTTTATCAGGTCAAAATTACCCTTAAAATAATTCTTTTGAAATTTTTCATAAAATGAAACTCCTTCCTGTGTAATTAATAATTTTGCAATAGGAATAACCATAGAAGCGCTCATCCATATCGTTTTTTGTGCTTCAATACGCAATTGAACAATTACCTGTTGTTGCCTTTTTCCATCATTATATACAGCACGAATTCTAGATCGAACTTTGTTTACTTTAGGATAGTTCTCTTTTATTTTAGAAGCAAGTGCAGAAATATCTACTTTTTTAATTGGCTTTTTTGTAGGCAAAACTGCTACGGACTTACATGTAGCAAATACCAATAAAACTGGGACAAGAATTACAAAGCGGTAAAAAGATTTATGATGTATCATCTTAATTCAGAATAATCTCCAATACTGACAAAGGTAGCGTTTCCGTCATAATGAACATGGTTTCCGATCATGGCTTTTTCACTCTTAAAATTCTGAATCAGACTGTTTTCTTGAATCAAACTGTTCTTTATCGTACTGTTGATGACACAAGTTTTTGCTCCTACTGAAACTCCAGGACCCAATGTGCTGTCTTTGATCACTGCGTTTGGTCCGATAAAACAAGGAGGAATAATGGTGCTATTTTCGATAGTGGCTGTAGGATCAATAAGCTGTTCCGATTCTGCCATTTTGAAGTCCAACATTTCACTATTCGTTTGAATTGTAATCTCAGGGTTACCACAATCCATCCATGCGTTAACTTCACCTGTTTTGAAAACAGCTCCATCTTTAATCATGGCTAAAATACCTTGGTTGATTTGGTATTCCTCTCCTGGTTCTAATTGCTTGGAGACAACTTGATTTAACGCACTCTTTAACCGTTCAATTTCTTTAAAATAATAAATTCCAATGACCGCAAGGTTGGAAACAAATTCTTGTGGCTTCTCTACTAGATTAACTATGGTCTTATTCTGATCTAATTCAACCACACCAAAAGCATTGGGATGTTCCACCTGTTTTACCCAAATAACGGCATCTGCATCAGGATCCAAAGTCAGGTTCGCACGAATTAATGTATCGGCATATGCTACTACAGCTGGGCCTTTTAAAATTTCATGAGCACACATTATTGCATGTCCTGTTCCTAGAGGCTCATCTTGCCTGAACAGATATGGTTTTGCTCCCAATCCTTCAGCCAACTTTATTAAAGAATTTTTAACCTCAGCACCAAAAAATGCGGGGTCTCCTAGAATAAATCCAATTTCAGTGATGGGTTGCTCTACTACTTTTGCAATTTCTTGAACGAGCTGATGTACAATTGGAATTCCTGCAACGGGGATCAGCGGTTTTGGAGTTGTAAGACTATGGGGTCTTAAACGTGAACCCCTTCCCGCCATTGGAACAATAATTTTCATACGCTATTTTTTTCCTGTACTACCAAAACCTCCTTCACCTCTCTCAGTTGTAGAAAGACCATTTGTAAGCTCCCATTCTATTTGTTCATATCTTGCCAAAACCAATTGGGCAATTCGTTCACCGGGATGAATAGTAAACGCCTCATTGGAAAGATTTACCAAAATAACACCTACCTCTCCACGATAATCCGCATCAATAGTACCGGGTGCATTTAATACAGTGATTCCATGTTTTGAAGCTAGGCCACTTCTCGGTCTTACTTGAGCTTCATATCCTTCTGGCAGGGCTAGTTTAAGGCCTGTTCCTACAACTTTTCGCTCTAGTGGCGCAAGTGTTAATGGTTCCTTTAATACGGCTTTTAAATCTACTCCAGCAGAAGCTTTAGTCCCATAACTCGGGAGATCAAAATTACTTTCATTTTGGACAGGAACTTGTATCATCTTATTGTATTTTATTTTTTAAAAATACAAAATACAAAGGGTGATAATCTCCGTTTTTCAAATTGTTTTCTCAGGTTTTATCAACTAAAAAAGCTTGTTTGACCTACTCCTTTTGAGTTTTTTCAATTCGATAAATCATGATTAACTGCCGATCATCAAAATAAAAATGACAGTCCAAATATTAACCTCATCCCCATCAAAAGAATCCCATATACTTACTTAATTGAACTATTATGAATTATGCGTCTCTATCTAGGATCCGGTTTTCCCGAACGGATGGCATCTTTTACATAGAGATCCCAATAATCCTCTAAACTGCTATTTTCATTCAAAACAGCATAAAAGGGATCTGTTATTGTGCCTGTTTTTTCATCTTCTACAACTGGATCCACAATTTCTTCTGAATCATCTTTATTACATTGTAATAAGAAAGTCCCAAAAAGAAGCAGAAAAACTATTTTAAATTTACATGTCATTTAAGTTTGCTTAAAGAAACTGAATGACACTAAATATAAAAGTGTGTAACAAATAAACAAAATGGTTTGTTATTGGAGCAATGTATTTTCTAACTCAAAAGTTTGAGAAAAATGATCGGGAGTAGGTTCAGAGCAAATTTTTAAAGGCGGTATAATTATCCGTTCAAGGCCTCTGCTCCACCAACTATTTCTAAGATTTCATTCGTGATTGCAGCTTGACGTGCTTTATTATAAGTCAATTTAAGCTGATCTCTTAGCTCGGTAGCGTTGTCCGTTGCTTTATGCATCGCAGTCATTCTAGCCCCATGTTCGCTGGCAAATGAGTCTCTCAGGGCTTTATAAAGTTGCATTTTCAATGACTTTGGAAGAAGCTCATTAACGATTTCAAACTTTGAAGGTTCAAAAATATAATCTCCTTTGACATCATCAGTCTCTTCAGCCTCAGCAACAATAGGGAGATAAGGTTCTACTTCCACAATTTGAGTTGCTGCATTTTTAAATCTATTGTAAACTAAAACTACTTCATCGTAGTGCTGAGCTGCAAATTGATCCATGATGTTTTGTGCGATTATTCCTACACTATCATAGTTGAGGTCATCGTAAACAGCATCGTGGGTAGAACTGATTTTTCCTGTTTTTTCTAAAAGTTCAGAGCCTTTTTTTCCAATGGAAATTAAAGACACCGTTTTATCAGCATAATCTTCTAAGATAAGCTGACGTGTCCGTTTGATAATATTCGCGTTAAACGCCCCACAGAGTCCACGGTTAGAAGTGATGGATACGATCAGCACCTTTTGTGTATCCCGTATTTGAGTGTATGGATTCTGAATATCTCCATCTAAGGTGCTACTTAAATTTTGAATCAGTGTAGTGAGTGTAGTGGCATAAGGTCGCATGGCAGTTATGGCATCTTGGGCTTTTTTCAATTTTGCAGCAGATACCATTTTCATGGCACTAGTAATCTGCATAGTTGAAGAAACCGATGCTATCCTATTCCGTATTTCCTTAAGGTTTGCCATGGTTTATGCGAATTGTTTGGTCGTTTCTTTAGCTACTGCATTCAAAACATCAATAACTTCATCGGTGAGTTTTCCTGCTTTTAATTCCGCAAGTGTTTTGCTATGCTTCTTACGAAGTGTTTCCAAATACGCCTGTTGAAATGCTTTAACGCTTTCTACAGGAACATCTCTCAACAAGTTTTTAGATCCCGCATAAATAATCGCAACCTGATCTTCTACAGTGAAAGGGTCGTTTTGTGCTTGTTTCAAAATTTCAACATTCCGTTTTCCTTTTTCAATAACGTTCAAAGTTGCCGCGTCTAAGTCCGAACCAAATTTTGCAAAAGCTTCCAGTTCACGGAACTGGGCTTGGTCTAATTTAAGTGTTCCTGCTACCTTTTTCATAGATTTGATCTGCGCTGATCCACCTACACGAGAAACAGAAATTCCTACATTAATTGCAGGACGTACTCCTGAGTTGAAAAGGTCGGATTCCAAAAAGATTTGTCCATCTGTAATTGAAATTACATTCGTAGGGATATAAGCTGAAACGTCTCCTGCTTGAGTTTCAATGATCGGTAATGCTGTTAGTGATCCGCCTCCTTTTACTTTATCTTTTAAAGAATCAGGTAAATCATTCATTTCCTTAGCAATACTGTCTACATTAATAACCTTTGCAGCACGCTCTAACAAACGAGAATGAAGATAGAAAACATCCCCTGGGTATGCTTCACGTCCTGGGGGTCTTCTTAAAAGTAAGGATACTTCTCGGTATGCAACGGCTTGTTTAGACAAATCGTCATAAATTATCAAGGCTGGTCTACCTGTATCTCTAAAGTACTCTCCAATAGATGCTCCAGCAAAGGGTGCGTAAACCTGCATTGGTGCAGGATCAGAAGCATTTGCAGCAACGATAGTGGTATATGCCATTGCCCCACGATCTTCTAAAGTTTTTGCTATTCCAGCTACGGTAGATGCTTTTTGTCCAATTGCTACATATACGCAGTAAACGGGTTCTCCAGCATCATAAAATTCTTTTTGATTTAAAATGGTATCTATACAAACAGTTGTCTTCCCTGTCTGACGGTCACCAATAACCAGTTCTCTTTGACCTCTTCCTACGGGAATCATAGCATCAATGGATTTGATTCCTGTTTGTAAAGGTTCGTTTACAGGCTGACGAAAAATTACACCAGGTGCTTTACGTTCTAAAGGCATTTCAAAAACCTCTCCTTCAATTGCGCCTTTTCCGTCTATCGGAAGCCCTAAAGTATTTACTACACGACCTACTACACCCTCTCCAACATTGATCGAGGCAATTCGTTGAGTTCTTTTTACAGTATCTCCTTCTTTAACTCCTTTGGATGCTCCTAACAATACTACCCCCACATGATCTTCCTCTAAATTGAGAACCATGCCTTCTAGGTCATTGTCAAAAGAAACTAATTCTCCATATTGAGCGTTGGAAAGTCCGTATACACGAGCAATACCATCTCCTACTTCCAACACAGTTCCAACCTCATCAAGAGCGTTTGTTGAACTGTAACCGGCTAATTGCTTTTTTAATATTGCTGAAACTTCAGCGGGATTTACGTCTGCCATGATGGTTAGTCTTTAAATCGAATTCGTTTTTGTTAATGTTGTTTTGATTGATTTCAACTGCTGCGCTATACTGGCATCATATTGCATATCACCAATCTTTAGGATATATCCTCCAATAATGGAAGGGTCAATTATATTTTCAAGAATCGCTTTTTTATCAGAAAGCTTTTTTGCTTCTAACAAAACTTTTTCTTCAAGTTCTGGAGATAAAACGACTGCAGAAGTTACCGTTGCTTTTACCTCTCCTTGGTAGTCTGCATATAATAGAAGGTAGCTTTCACAAGTTGGAATCAATAATTCCATTCTGTTATTCTGAACTAACAATTTAAAAAACTGTTGCGTTTGTTCAGATGCTTCAGGAAGCAGTTGCTTCAATATTTCCTCTTTTTTGCTGGCTGGCAACATCCTATTTTCCAGGGCCGAATACAATTCTTCATTTTCACTTAACAAGTGAGCTAATGATGTAAAATCATCAGCTACTAATTGTGCTGCCTTAGCTTCTTGAGCATATGCTAAAGTGGCTTTGGCGTAACGAAGTGATGCTCGAGTTCCTTTCATTATTTAAGATCAGAGTCTTGAAGCAATTGATTGATCAATTGTACTTGTTTGTCTTTGCTTTCCAATTCTTTCTTTAGTACTTTCTCAGCAATATCCATGGCAATAGAGCCTACTTGCTCTCTCAACTCATTGATTGCAGCACGTTTTTCGTTTTGGATGGCTTCTTGTGCTTGTGAAAGAATTTTTTGTGCTTCTGTTTGTGCTTCTTCTTTGGCTGCAGAAATCAATTGAGCACGAGTGCTCTGCGCCTCTTTTAAAAGGGCTTCTTTTTCCGCTCGGGCTTCTTTTAGAATCCGCTGATTATCTGAATGTAAATTTTCCATTTCAGTACGAGCAGCTTCTGCTGAAGCAAGCGCGTCTTTTATAGACGTTTCACGTTCATTGACAGCATTCAAAATAGGCCCCCATGCGTATTTACGCAAAAGGAGAAGCAACCCAATGAAAATCATTGATTGCCAAAAAAACAAGCCTATAGAAAATTCACTAATTAATTTTTCCATCTTTTAAAACTTTACGTTAAAGTACCTCGAAAGGCGGTATTTGTTTAAACTGCAAATAAAGCAGCAAAACCAATTCCCTCTACAAGGGCTGCAGCAATTAACATCGCTGTTTGAATTTTACCGTAAGCATCAGGTTGACGACCAATAGCCTCCATTGCAGAACCACCGATTCTACCGATACCCATACCTACACCGATTACTACTAAACCGGCACCTACCATTACTGGAATTTCCATAGTTATAAATTTAAATTAAACATTCTTCTTCTACACATTATTGTGTTTTCTTTTAATGATGCTCATGTTCCTCTGCAGCAAAACCGAAATAAAGCGCTGAAAGCATCGTGAAAATATAGGCTTGTAATAAAGCCACTAACAATTCTATAAGGGAGATTGCAAAAGCTAATCCAAAGGATAAAGGGCTTCCCAACCAACTTTTAAAAATAAACATCAACCCAATTAAACTCATCAATACTATATGTCCAGCTTGCATGTTAGCATACAAACGAATCAGAAGTGAAAATGGCTTGATAAAGATTCCCAAAACTTCAATGGGAATTAAAATAATGTACAATGGAATTTTAGCATACCACTTCATGGAGGAGCCTAAAGGATCAAAAATATGAAGCCAATAATCTTTGGTTCCTGTAAAATTAGTGATGACAAAAGTCAGTAGTGCTAATCCAAAAGTTACGGCAATATTTCCTGTAACATTAACCCCTAAAGGAGTTAATCCGACAAGATTTAGAAACCAAATAAAGAAAAACACCGTTAGGAGGAAACTCATGTATTTGCCGTGTTTTTTATCTCCAATATTAGGGCGAGCAATGTCGTCTCGGATGTACAGCACAATAGGTTCAAAAAAGCGTCCAATTCCTGCGGGAACTCCTTTGTTTTCGACATAGGATTTAGCAAGAGATCTAAAAATCCAAAACATCAAAAGTGCAATAAGTATCATACTAGCAACTCCTTTGGTAATAGAAATATCAAGAGGAGCAATATTCGTGGCATGATTTGTTTCATCATACGTAATTGTTCCTTGGGCATCTGTTTTATAAATTTTTCCGTGGTCTAACTTATAATAGTTGTCTCCTACATGGGCTACTGATTCACCGTGATGTAGTTTGGATGAGGAAAAAACTTGAAGTCCACCGTCCCATAAAATTACAGGTAATGGAATTCCTATATAAACATGTTTTCCATCATCGTTTGTATATGAAAACAAACTAAAGTCATAAGCATCCTCTAGGTGATGAGAAATGTAATCTTTAATTTCTGTTTTTAAGTCTTTTGAAGAATCCGTTTCCTTTGCATACAGAGTGTTGTGTGCTGAAAAGATTGTTGTCAATAAGACAAATAATAAAAGAAATTTATTCAGCACAGACGGCATAAAACGAATTTAGTAAAGGTGTTTTTAGCGCTGCAAATGTAAGGCTTTCGAATAAATAAAGAAACAATTATGGGCTTTTTTGAATTTCTTTTATTTACTTCTTCGATTTGGGATCAAAAAAAGACTTTATTCAAATAGGATTGCTTCCCTTAAACCTATCTATAACGGCGTGCCAAAAGAACTATTTCTAAAATAAGACCAATTGCATAGGGCGCAAAAAAAATAAAAAATTCTTGTCGATTTAAAACCCCATCCAAATAAAACCTCGGGTGAAAAAAAAGAAAATAAGTGATAAACTTTAAGGCTACTGTAATGAGATACAAAACCGCAATATTATCTTTTTTCTTATGAATACCCCACTCCAATAAGAGCAATGCAGCAAGTGCTAATAAAGAATTGATAGCATAACTCTGTTGCAGAAAGTTTTTAGCTCCGAGATTGAATTGGACCTGAATGATATACCCCAGTCCCATAAGAACAAAAAGGGGAATCAGAAAACGGGTTATAGTTTTTATTCGCTGTCCCAAAATTTTTTGCTTTGATTATAAATTAACCATAGAATCATGACCAAACCTAGTCCAGATAATATAAGAGATCCTGTGTGATGAGAAAAGCTATAATAAGAATCAATAAGCGCTCCTATTTTGACCGCTGCATACATTATAATTGCGATTTGAATCGCCAAACTTGAAAAAATAAGCCACTTATTAGGCTGTTTTTTCATGTGTTTCGGTTAGTTTTTTGACTCCTTCTTCTGCCGAATGCATTTTACACTGAGCATTAAATGTAGCTCCAGCCTCAACGATAAGCTTTTGAGTCAATACCTCTCCTTCAACGTTCGCTGTTGACTTTAAGTTTAGAATCCCTGAAACCATAAGTTTACCTTTAAAAATACCTTCAATATCTGCATTGACACAACGGATCTCTCCCAATACTTTAGCTTCTTTTCCTAAAATAACTTTGCCTGTTGTCTCAACTTTTCCTTCAACCTTACCATCTACTCTAATGTCGGTTTTCGCTTTAATTGTACCGTTTAAGGATGTGTTTTGGTCAATTTTACTGTATTGACCACTAGTATCTGTTCCTTTCATCTTGAATATTTTTCCAATTCTTGTTTTTAATAATCGATCGATATCTGGAGGCTAAAGCTACAAAATTCTCTTTGTTTTCTTCAACTAGTGCCAATATTCCCAGATTTGCTTTCTGATTTTGAGTTTCCTCTACATCCCGAATACCATGAATAACAACAAAGGTGTGAGTCTCATTAAATGGATCAATGCTTACTGTCCAGTTTCGCTTTGATGTGTTCAGAATTTGTTTCATGTTTTCAAAAAAAGCTGTGATCCGTTCTTTCTCTTTTGAAGCAAAAGGAAAAATCCATTTATAATTTTTATAGACTAATCCTGTTTCTTCTAAATTGTCATAGGTCTCGATTTCTTCTAGTAGGGACTTTGCATTTATTCCCTCTTCTACAGCAGAATAATTTGAAGCTACCTCTGCTAATGCTATTTTCCATTCTGCTACTCCATTGAGCCTTCCTATTATATGTGCTTTCAATAAGGCTGCCTTGGGTTCTATTCTACTTCCACTGGCTAAAACAAGCAAAGGCTCTATAGAGGCCAAAGATTCAGCAAACTCTTGATTTTGATATAATTTCAATGTTTTTGCATAAAGCACTTCTGGGGTTATTAATTGAGAATTATCAAAGTTTTCTGAATCAGCGACTAGCCTTGCAAAAGGAGTTTCTGGATAGTCCTCTAATAATTCCTTTTTGTACTGTTCAGCCATGGATTCATTTTCCAATTCAGCCATCCGATATAAATGATAAACCGCCTGAACTTTTAACTCTGGTTCGGCATCTTGAAGAATAAGATGTTTTAATCTTTCGCGAGCCAAAGAGAAGTTGTTAAATTTCTCTTTATATATCATTCCTAATTGCAAATAGGCTTTATGATTCAATTTCATGATGCTGTCTCGGGCACCTATCGTTTTGGGTAATGCTCCAACGAAGCTTTCAGGAGTTTCCTGAAGAATTGTGTTTGTTTGATTTGCTTCAGTTGTTAGGGCTGTCACCTCTTGATTAATGCTCTCTATTGCCTGAGCACTTCGCCAATTATCTACATTTGGACGGTTCCCCCACTTAGCTAAATAATTTTGTCTTCCTTGAAGCACAAGTTGGGGATTATAAAAATAAAACGATGTTTCTGATCTGCTTAATATCTGAAACCGCTTTTTTTCAGTTAATGCATCTAATTCTTTTTTGGCTTGATTTTGTTTTTCTTCAATAAATAATTCGAAATAATTTAATTGTTCCGTTTTTGAAAGGGCTAGAAGAGCCAATATACTGTCCGTTTGCTGAACGGTTTCTTCATATTTTATGACATCTGATAAATTCTCTCTTTCTCTTTTAAGTCTTTTGAATCTTGTTGTTGATTCATCAAAAAAGGGGAGCAATTTATCTAAATAAATTCCTGTTTTCAGATACGATCCAATATCGAAATAATATGCTGCTAAATCTTCATAGTTTTGGATTTCAGTATAGGAATCCAAAAAAGAAGACTCAAGAGAACGATCAAAAGAGGCAAGTGCTAAACTGTCTTGTTCTTTTTGCAAATAAACTTTAGCTAAAGCACGTTCAATATGGTGTTCAAAAGCTTGGTTTTCATAATTTTTGAGCAAGTCTTCTAATTGGTCTATTTGGTCTTCAAAAGCAAGGGAAGCTTCTAAAATAGTTTCTTTAATTTTTGCCTGAATCAAAATATTTCTAGGAGTCTTTCGTTTGAGTGCCCCAATTTCTTTATAGATGCCTCTTGCACTATCCCTGAGTTCAAGAGCTTCCAGCAACTGTCCTGTTATAAATAGATAACGCGCCTTGTTTTTGCGTTTGGGTTCTTGCGCAGCTGCCCTTTGAATATAAACTGCAGCAGAATCGATCTCTTTTAATTGTATAAAGGCATCTGCTAAGGTGGCATTTGCAAGCGGATAAAACCTGTTTTCTGGAGATAATGACCGGGCTAAGGGTTCCAAATTTTCAATTGCAAGTTCTATGCTCTTCAAACGAATGTTCGTTTTTTCTCTCCATATTTTCCCTTCGGTATAAACCCTTGGATTTGCCCCGCTCTCTAATAAAAAGTTAAATGCTTCTAATGCGGGAAAGAACCTTCTGTCAAAATAACGCGCTTTACCCAATAGGAGATAAGCTTCGTCTATCTGACGATTGTATTGCTGATCATCAATTTTTATAGAATGTTTTTGGATTGCCTTTACCGCTTTCTCTTCTGCTCTATCAAAGCCAGGTACTATTGTTGTTTCGTCAAAATTTTCGCCACGTAAACTTATTGGTTCTACGGGTAAAAATTCATAAAAATTTTCATCAAATGCTTTATTGAGAATTGACTCTCCTATAGAATAGGCCTCCTTTCCATTAAACAAAACATTGTATTTTGTGGTCAAGGTGTGGTATTCTTTATTGAAGAAACGATTCTTGGTGGTACTACACGAAAACTGAAGCCCTATAAAAATGACCAGAAACCAAATTGAACTTGCGTTTTTAAACATCCTTAAATACTGTAGGTTAATAACTAAAAAACCGCTTTTTTAGTATAATGCGTGGCATTAATTAGAGAAATACTGCTCCAGTTCTTTTAAAGTTTTTGACGTTGTTTCAATGTCTTGAATCATTTTGCCTTTTTCCAATAATACAATTCTATCACAAACCTCGGTCACGTGGGTTAAATCATGACTAGAAATCAAAAATGTAGTCCCGTTTTTTTCAGCTTCCAGCTTGATCAAGCTTTTAAGTCTTATTTGTGTAGTTGGATCAAGGTTTGCAAACGGTTCATCCAAAAGGACAACTTCAGGATTACCTATGAGAGAACCTACAATTCCCACCTTTTTTTGGTTTCCTTTAGAAAAGTCTCTTAAATATTTTTTTTGGCCTAAAATCTCTCCATTAAAAAATGGCTCAAATGTCTGAACCCAACTATTGATTTCAGCTTTAGAAATTCCTCTTAAATTTCCTATAAAATGATAATATTCCTCTGTGGTTAAATATCCTATGAGATAACTCTCGTCTATAAAAGCTGCCGTAATGGTCTTCCAATTCTCGCTTTTTTGAACATCAATGTCGTTTATACTTACACTACCACTACTCGCTTCAATAAGGTCTAATATCAGGTGAAAAAATGTGGTCTTCCCTGCGCCATTATTTCCTACCAGCCCAAAACGCTGGCCTTTTGGAATATCCAATTTTGGAATGTCCAAAACAAGTTGTCCTGCATATTTTTTAGAAAGGTCTTGAACTGAAATCATAATTTTTATTTATTAAAAGCGCTAATGGTTTGATGTTTTTTATTTCTGTAGATTTTTACTATAAGGTTTAATAATCGGTTTTGGAAAAATAATCCAAAGACACCTGTCAATGCAAGCCCAGTAAGTCCCCCATTAAAACCAAAAAAACGGTAAGGCACATAAAAAACAACTAACGGCAAAATCAGTTTGGGAAGAATAAAAAGCATTTGGGTAAAACTAAAATTCTGTGTGTTTTCAAAAGCTTTTGCTTTAATATTCAGTTTAAGAGGGGTCGTATTATATGCGCCTGAAAATAATGTTATCATTCCTCCAAAACCAAAATTAAATAAGGATGCTGCCCAGATTATGAGCATTACATTCAAACCGAAAAACAAATAAGGAAGGGATAAGATTGAGCTCAAAACTACAGAGAACATCATCAAATATAGTTTTGATTTCAGATACTTTTTATAGGGCAAGTTTTGACACATCAAAAAACTAAAATATTCACTATCCCAGGCGGGAACATATTGTCCAAAAGTGAGCATAAAACCTCCAGAAATGAACAATCCTGAAAACACAAGTATGGTAGGCATCTCAGCATATTGCTCCTGAGTAAAGAAAATTACACCGTAAAATAAAAACAAACTCCCCACCAAAACCATCTGCCTTGGGCGGATGTTCCTTAGAATTAAACGAATATCATTTTTGAGGAAAAAACCCATCTCTTCCCAACGATCAAATACGTTTAGATTTTCTCCAAGCATCCTTCCTTTTTCTTTGCCCAATCCCTTGTCCAAATACAATTGTTGTTTCAAATAAATTGATGCATAGCGGATAATGAATACTAGAAAAAGTATGGGAACAAATATCCAATATGATTCTTGGTATAGAGCATCAAATCCTTTCCCAAAAAAGGAGAGTATCGGAAACTCAATGACTTTTTCTAAAGCATAGCAAATACCAAAAATCCCCACAAAAAGAATTGTAAACTTTTTGCTCTTATTGACTAAAAATATCAGAAAGTTAGATCCAATGCACAAAAATAAAATTCCAATAAACCAAACCCAAACAGAGAGGTCTATTCCTTCTTGTAAGCTGTATACAATGCAGAAAGGTAAAAGAATAACTAGAGGGAAAGCGTTAAAAACTGAAAGTAACGAACGCCACAAAACTCCTCTAACAATAGTTTTTTTTTGAATGGGTTGGGTCATCAAAGGTTTAATGTCTGTGACGGGGAGCGTTTGAAAAAAATAACGTACCAAAAGATCGGCGCTAAAATAATATATCATGTATTGATTCAAAAATAAAATAGCATTTGCTGTAGGATCTGTTTTTTTAATAAGAAAGTAAATCCCTATTCCTAAAAATAAAAATACCGCTAAAAAATAAAGCACGAGAAAACCCAATAAAATCTGAATAGCCAATTTCAATTCCCATTGAGGAGCTCTAAAAAAATTTTTTTTTGCAAGTCTATAATAGTCCAGAAGTCTAAAAAAATTCATTTTAAATGTAATTGAATAATTGGGACTGTCAAGTAAAGACTTATTTTCTACCTTTGCAAAAAAAAATGCCTTCATTCCATATTCTTAAAGTCATTGCTATTGAGCGACTCAATTCTGATTCTGTTGTCGTTTCATTAGAGATTCCCAATGCTCTTAAAAGAAATTACTTATTTATTCCAGGACAATACGTAACCCTAGAGACAGAAATTGAAGGTGCCGCGATACGCCGTTCGTATTCTCTGTGTTCTTCCCCTCTTGAAGATACCCTCCGTGTAGGAATAAAAGAGGTGCCAAATGGAACGTTTTCAACTTATATAAATCGAAATTTGAACGTTGGCCAAAAGTTAAATGTAAGTGAGCCTGAAGGACGGTTTGTTTTTGATACCGCCCAACAAAACGGATCCATAATGGCCATTGCTGCAGGAAGTGGAATCACCCCCATTTATTCTATCATAAATGACTTTTTAAATAAAAAAAGGGACGGCTCCTTTGTATTGGTTTATGGAAATAAATCGCCTGAACAGACAATGTTTTACAAGGAATTAATTGAATTAGAGAAAAACCATCCCGATCATTTTAAAATTCATTGGGTCTTTAGTCAATCTTCGCATGAAGGAGCTCTTTTTGGAAGAATTGATGCGTCCGTTCTAAATTTTGCACTCAAACAAAAAAACCAATTACCAGAACATTTTTATCTGTGCGGGCCTGAGCCTCTTATTCTTGCATCAAAAGAGCTATTAATAGAGCAAAATATTTCTAAAGAGAATATCCATTTTGAACTCTTTACCTCCAGTACCGACAAAAAAGAGATCGAGAATCAAGTTGAAAAAGGAAGCTTCACTTTGACTTGCGATGAAGTGACTCATGAATTAGAATTAGTGTCAGGGAAAACCCTTTTAGACATCGCTTTAAGTGCAAAATTAGAAGTTCCTTATTCTTGTCAAGGTGGGGTTTGTAGCAGTTGTATTGCCAAAGTTAAGACCGGAAAGGCAAGTATGATTACAAATCAAATTCTTACCGATTCAGAAGTTGAAGAAGGACTGGTTTTAAGTTGTCAAGCTATCGCCCAGACGGATCAAATTCATTTGGATTTTGATGAAGTATAGGTTAGTTTATAAATACTCCATTTTCATAGAGTTTAAAAACAATCCCAAAACAAACAAGTAACAAAACCAAAACCTCTTTAATAGCGTCCTTTTTTATTGTTTTATATGCTTTACCAATAAAAAAGGCAGTTGGAATAAAGCTAAGTAGCCAAATTCCACCTCCCACATATAGGTTAAAGATTCTAAAAACCACACTTGTTACCAACCAAAAAAGCATAAAATTATCTCCTCCCTCAAAACGAATGAAGTGAGATCCTCTTCTCTTGACCCTTTTTAAATAAAATGCCGAAATAAAAGCCAAAATGACCATTATAATCCAAACCAATTCTGTCCCATTTATTATCCTATTTAAGGGAATACTCTCCAAAAATTTAGCAGGAGGTGCGTATAAAAACTTTCCTGTTAATAAATAGGTGACTATGGCTAATGATTGAAGCGTCATAAATACACCTATCAAGAGAGAAAATATCGCACTTCTTTTATTATTTAATCGGATGATGATTAAGAGTGTTGAAATGAAAAAAATAGAAAAATAACTGTTTATAAAGCTTGTAATCGTAAATAAGCATCCAAGGGAAAAAAGAGCTTTATTGGAATTTCCTTTACTCCAATCTTTTGAAAAAATATTCAGTGCAATCACTAATATGATTCCTAAAAAAAATTTCTGATAATTCAGCCCTGCATCTTGGTAAAACAATAAAAGGCAGACTGGAAAAGACAAAAGGTGTTCTGCCCCAAATTTTGTGTTGATTTTCTTGGTGGCAGATAAGGAAACCATTACAATTATGATTATTAGCCCTGAACTAATTGTAAGTGCTCGCTGAAATAGTCCTGGATAAATCTCAGCAGCATTTCTACTGTACAAATCAAAAAGATTAACGGCTAGGGTCAAAAAAAAAGAGACGATATAAGAGAAAATCGAAAGCCTTTTAAATATCTTTGTAATCATGAATTTATAAATCATACTAAGATATCAATTTTATGAAAGCTTTTTTTGAAGGAATCGCCTGGTTATTTGAAGAAATTTTATTCCTCCCTTATAATATATTACGAGAGTTAGAGCAAACTTCTTGGCTATTGGCAAATAGTGTTAACTGGATTTTTCTAATTATTGGCTTTTCAGCCTTGATTTATTGGGTTCTCCAACTCAACTTGTTTGATAAAAATGGAGAAGAAGACAAAGATCCTTCTGCCCATTCTTTTTTATAAATCGAATCCAATATCTTTTCGATAGTACATTCCCTCAAAGCTGATTTTTTCTAAGGTAAGATAAGACCTTTCCACCGCAGCTTTAAAATCTTCTCCAAAAGAAGTAGCGGCCAGAACACGCCCTCCATTTGTGACGATTTCTGATCCAGAATCTAATGTCCCAGCATGAAAAATCATTTCATTTTCATTTAAACCTAAAATAGTTTTCCCATTCTGATAAGCTTCTGGATAACCTCCTGAAACAGCCATCACAGTAGCTGCAGTTTGTGGCTCAACGTCTAATATAAATTCCCCTAATCGTTCTTCATGTACTGCAATGAATAGAGACAATAGATCCGATTTCAATCTTGGAATCACAACTTCTGTTTCTGGATCCCCTAATCTCACATTATACTCAATGACCTTAGCATCATCACCAACTTTGATTAAACCAATAAAAATAAAACCCTTGTAAGGCATCCCGTCTTTTTGAAGCCCTTCTACGGTTGGTTTTACAATTTCCTTATCTATTTTTTCTTTAAATGCTGCTGTAACAAAAGGAACTGGTGATATTGCTCCCATTCCACCAGTATTCAATCCAGTATCACCTTCTCCTATGCGTTTATAATCTTTCGCCATAGGTAATGTAAGGTAAGATTTGCCATCAGTAAGGACAAAGCATGATAACTCTATTCCAGATAAAAATTCCTCAATGACAACCTTGCTAGATGCATTTCCGAATTTTTTTTCCAAAAGCATTCTTCGCAATTCTGCTTTTGCTTCTTCCAAATCTTCCAAGATCAAAACTCCCTTTCCAGCAGCTAAACCATCTGCTTTTAAAACATAAGGCGGTTTACTCAACTCCAAATAACGTTCTCCATCAGAAACAGTCCCTGCGGTAAATTCTGCATAGGCAGCTGTTGGAATCTGGTGTCTTATCATAAACTCTTTGGCAAAAGCTTTACTGCCTTCCAAAGTAGCTGCAGCTTTTTCTGGGCCTATGATCCCAACTGAGGCCAATTCTGGATCTTCCAGAAAAAAGTCGTGAATACCATTGACCAAGGGTTCTTCTGGACCAACAACAACCAATTTAATCTCATGTTCAATTACTGCCTTTTTAATTCCTTCAAAATCATTTACTTTAATAGAAAGGTTTGTAGCACATGATGCTGTTCCTGCGTTCCCTGGAGCGGCATAAAGTCTTCCACATTTAGAACTTTGTTTTAATTTCCAACACAGTGTATGCTCTCTCCCTCCTGCTCCGATAACCAGTACATTCATTTCGATTTATTTTTGCAAAGGTAATGACTAATGTCCATTCTCTTTATCCGTTTATTACTCTTTTAAAAACTGGCGAATCTCCTTTTCAAACCTTTCCTTTATAGCAACCGGAATTGTTGTTGGATTTGGAATATGATTTGACTCCTTAACCAACGCTTCAGTATTTAATATCCTAAAAAAAGATTCCAACCCTTCCAGTCTGCTTTTTTGGTTAGGATGTTCGAGTCCATCTGAAAGAAAAAGTACCGGTGTGCCAAATGCTACCGCTGGAAGTGCAGAATGAATTCTTGAGGTGATCACCATTTTGGCTGACCCAATTCTCATTAATTGCTCTTCGGCAGCTTGAATTCGTTCCGTTTCAGAGTATCTCTGCGGATCGAGTAATTGGGAATGGTATTGAATCTCTTCATCTAACTGTATTAAAAAATCATTCAAGCGTTTTGTCGCTTGCTTATATCTTTGATTTTTAAACGGTTGCTTAATTTGTCGTACCCCATTTAGAAACTGACGTTTCAAAAGATTTGAATCTTGATTTTTTCCCTGAGGGAGAAGTCTTTCCAATGGACTAATGACTAAAATTCCTGTCCGTTCTATGTCCTTTTTTAAAAATGCTTCTCGTTTAAGACTCAGCGTCAAACAGCCTGAAAAATAGGTTTTAATTCCGTGCTTTTCAAGTGTTCTTTGTGTATAAAAATCCCGACACCCAATGGGTTGGTATTGTTTTATATAAGCTATCCCCTCAGGAGTCAACATGCCTTTTTCGGCAGTTGGGTTCAAATGAAAAGAAATAAAGAGGGGCTCAATGTTCTTAGAAGGAGGCCAATGTGTAGGAGCTTCCATAAACCATCCGTTCATTATCAGCTTTACTTTTTCACCATTGTAGCGATGAAGTTGATCCCTGTCTAAATAGAAAGGCTGACCGTCTTTTATCCAATGAGATGCAGCAATGCTTTGAATAAAATCTCCCAAATTATTCGATCTTGGATAAGCTAAAACAGCTGTTTTTTTAAACATTGATTCCTTGATTGATAAACGTTTTGAAAGCGTTTTTTCTTTTCTCTACACTATACTTATTTTTGATTCTTTTACGGGCCTTTTCACCTACTTTTGAATTTAAATCAAAACCTTCTAAAAAAGAAGCTATAGTGTGAAGCCCATTAAATCCTTCAAAAACGAAGCCTGTTGATCCGATTGCGTCTGGAATTCCAAAGACATTAGACCCAATTGGAATACATTCACATAGCATTGCTTCACATAACACATTGGGTAATCCTTCAATTTTAGACCCTTGAAAGTAAAATTGATGTTGACTATAAAGGGTTACTAAAGCTGAAGCGTCTATCGTTCCAATTAAGTTCACATTTTCGGGGTATTCATCAGACTGTGCTACACTTTTTATTCCTGCAATCGTAAAATGATAATCAGGTAATTCCCTGGCCAAACTTAAAAATAAAGGGATTCCTTTTCTATCAAAGGTTCTTTGATCAGAAATATTAGCAACCGTGAGAATGGTTTTAGGTTTTTTGACCGACTTTTTTTTCCAAAAACTTGGATTATAAGCTGTTGGGATTTCTAGAATAGTCGTTTCTAAATTTGGTATAAACATTTGTATCCCAGAAATTGTCCCGTCCTGAGTTCTGGCCTGAGGACACCCTTTTGCCAAACTTTTATGAACTACCCATATTTGATCTGCTTGTTGATAATTCCATCTGGCTAAGGCTTGCCTTATATTTTTCTTCAAAAAAATACCATATGCCAACGATCTTGATGAAACAGCATCATATCCGCCTACAATTATACAAAAAGGTTTTCTAAATATTTTTGCCCAAAACAAAGGGGCTGTCGTATGGTAGTCATTAAACCAACTGAATACTACTTGAGATTGATAGACCAGAAAAAATCCAATAAAAAATTCTCTAATTCTGTTCCAAAAAAATCCAAGAATTCCCTTATAAGGTCTTGATTGTAGGGTCAAAACGCGATAACCCATTTCTTCTAATAAAGCGATATCTTTTAAAACAAAAGTGTTTTTTAAACTGTATACCAAGGTTATTTTCTCAGCATTCATTTGAAATCATTTTTGGGCTCTAGAAAGGAACTTAAGGCATTCGCAATTTTGCGATTGTCTGAAACCCTTGGAACTTTATTTTGGCCTCCCAATTTTCCAATACTTTTCATGTAATTTTTAAAACCGTCTTTGAATACCTTCCGTATTACAAGAGGGCGGAGTACCTTCCCTGTAATTAGGTCATTGTAATAAATGTTTTTTTGTTGCATCGCCTTGTCAGTCCTCAAAGAAAATGCTTCCATATCTTTTGGGACCTGATCAAATTCAATAAACCATTCATGATAAGGGAGTCCTGTTTCGGGTTTTACTTGAGGCGCAACTGTAAATTCTCTGATGATCACATCTGCTTCATCTGCAGCTACTGCTTCTTGGAGCGCTTGCTCTACTTCACTCACAATCACATGTTCGCCAAAAGCCGAAATAAAATGTTTAATTCTACCGCTTACAATGACCTTATACGGAGCTAAGCTGGTGAATTGAATCGTGTCACCTATATTGTAACGCCATAATCCAGCAGTTGTAGAAATAATCATTACATAATTTATTCCCAGCTCAACCTCCTCAAGCGAATACAATTTAGGTTCTTTCTCAAAAAAAGTATCTGCTGAGACAAATTCATAAAATATACCGTGGTTCAGCAATAACAATAAGCCTCGGTCGTCTTGTGCATCCTGATATGCAAAAAACCCTTCGGAGGCGGGATAAAACTCTATGCTATCTGGAACTCTCCCAATGAGTTTTTTAAACACACCCCTGTAAGGCTCAAAATTAACTCCACCGTACACAAATAGAGAAAAGTTAGGGAAAAGTTCACCGACTGATTTTCCTGATTTATGAATTAGGCGTTCGAAATACATTTGAACCCAAGAGGGAATTCCGCCAATAATGGTCATGTTCTCCTCCATTGTTTCATTTACAACTGCATCTACTTTCGTTTCCCAGTCTTCAATGCAATTGGTTTCCCAACTTGGTAATCTGTTTTTTTGAAGATAAGAAGGAACATAGTGCGCTACAATTCCAGACAAGCGTCCTAATGCTACTCCGTTTTTATCTTCCAAAACAGGGCTGCCTTGTAAAAAAATATGCCTGCCTTTTAAAGCAGATGTCTTTCCTGTTTGATGCATATAATTTAATAACGCTTCTCTTGCTGCACGAATATGTTGTGGCATAGAGTCGGCAGTAATGGGGATATATTTTGCTCCAGAGGTTGTCCCACTCGATTTAGCGTAATAAAGGGGTCTGCCTGGCCATAAAACATCTGGCTTCCCATCGATTACAGATTCTATATACGGCCGAAGATCCTCATAATCACGAATTGGGACTTGAGCTCTAAACATTTCTATAGAATTGATTTTTTCGAAATGATGTTCTTTACCAAACTGAGTAACTCTCCCCTTTTGAATTAACTCCTTAAAGACTTTTTGTTGGGCTTTAAATGGAGCTCGAATCCACTTTTTGTTTTTTTTATGTATGATAGCCGCGAAGACTTTTGCCCCTAATTCTTTGATCATTCCCCCGAAAAATTAAAAAAATTCATGGGATTCATTGGATAACCTTCAATCCATAATTCAAAGTGTAAATGAAATCCTGTAGTGTACTCTCCGGTGTTTCCAGCTAGTGCAATTACTTCTCCTCCTTGCACTATATCTCCTTGACTTTTGCTCAATGCTGCATTGTGCTTGTACACAGATAAAATCCCCTTATTGTGATCTAGAATAATCACATATCCGGTTTCTGCTGTCCATTCAGCGAAAATAACACGTCCGTCTGAAATAGCTTTTATAGGAGTATTTTCTTCCAAAACAATATCAACGGCATAGTGCTCTTCTTGGGGTAAATATTCTTGGGAAATTGGTCCAAATGCAGGCGGTAAAAGAAGCGTTTCTATTGGAATTTCTCCATTTGTTGAGTCTGGATTGTATTTGTCTTGTTGTGATACAAAAGCACGAAGCAATGAGTCTTCAGGGATAGAAGAAAAAAATGTGGGGGGTTCTGGATCTTCTGTTGATAATCCATCTGAAGAAAATTCTGGGTCTTGAAAACGCACCTCTTCATTTAAAACAGCTTTAACAGCATTTAAATATTGAATGTTTTGGTTGTATAAAGTGATCAAAGAATCTGTGATAAAAAGATTTTGAACCGCTTTTTTCCTTAACTCAGAAGAGTCATAACCAGGAATAAATTCTTTAAGTGGAGAGTAGGCTATAGATATAAAAAACATTGCCGCTAAAAAAATCAGGGAAAAAGTCGATAAAAGAAGTAATGATAACTTAGAAACCCGAAACTGCATTCGTTCTTCAAACGTTTCTTCATTAATAATGACCATACGGTATGGGCTTATTAATCGTTTGTATAATTTCTTTTTTTTATTCTCTTTTTTATCCATAATCAAAACAAAGATACGGAATCCTTTATCTGGTCAATATTTGTCTTTAAAATTTCATGTATATGAAACTAAATATTTCTGTACATTTGTTTCAAATAACAATTCAATGATGTTGTCTTTAACATTTTTAGGTATGATCGGTGGTCCACAAATTATATTAATTATCGCAGTGGTGCTTCTGCTTTTCGGAGGACGTAAAATTCCTGAGCTCATGAAGGGTTTAGGTAGCGGAATAAAAGAATTTAAGAATGCCACCAAAGAAGAGGAAGAAAAGCCTAAAGTAGAGGAAAAAAATAAGGATTAATTCTCCTTATGCTTTAGCGTAGAAAGTATTGTGTTTAATTCAAACATGTACTCTCTTTTGTTTGCTGAAGGGGCAAAAGCAAATCCTTCTACTACAATCCATCTTTTTCTGATTGTGTCTTGAACTGCATAGTTTACAAATGGTCCTGCCATAAAATCATTTGCAACTTCCCAAGTCCCTTTCGTTAAAAACGCTTTTTTCTGGTCTAGTTCCGTTTTATAAAAATAGGGCAAAAATGCTCTTTCAGTAATGAAATAACTTCCTTTCAAACGTCCAGGAACAAATAGTTTTCCAATAGAATCCCGAATGTCTAAAATCCGTTCTGAATACTTTCCTTCTAATGCGCTCTGCCCTAGAGTGTAGGCTATAATGTTTAAATGTCCTTTCTGAACGGGTTTTTGTATCCATACAAAGTTTGTAGTATCCTTAACTGTTTCATATGCGGATGGATAGTCCATTTCAACTCCAAAACGATTCAGTAATGTTTTTTCTGTCGTTAAGGATTTACTAATTCTTCTCAGTTTTTCTTTCCGCTCATTTTCATTAAATGATCGAATTAATAATGATGCATTTTCCTCAAAGTAAAACTGCTGAATTTCAGTATCCTCGCCAGTAATTTGAGCTAAAATTTGTGGCCGTGCAAATTGATTCTGAGCCAATTGAAATCGAGCTGTTGAATCTTTCTGAAACCAAACCACATTTCTTCCTTGGCGAGCAAAACCAGTAAAGGTTTTGGGATTTAAATAATTCACTGAAAATTGCGGTTCGTCTATAGGAAGTCCTTCATAAATTTGCTGTAACGTTTCCCGTACCGAATTCCCCAAATTTGAATTCCAGTCTTTCTCTGGCATCACGACATTGACGTGATTTAATTTACCACTAGATTCAGGCACATAAGCGTCTTTTTGGTTTGCCTCATTTTGACAATTCCAAAACAAAAAAACGAATGCTATAAGAGTAAACATCTTATTCATAATAGATCTTTTTTTGTACTAATGGTTCCATTTAAACATTCAGTGCCGCAATTCCGGGAAGAGTTTTCCCCTCTAAGCTTTCAAGCATTGCGCCTCCTCCAGTACTAATGTAGCTCATTTTAGAGGCCAATCCAAATTGCTTTACTGCTGCTACGGAATCCCCTCCTCCAACAAGAGAAAAAGCACCTAACTTGGTCGCTGCACCGATAGAATCTCCTATTGCAATAGTCCCTTTTGAAAAGTTAGGGAATTCAAATACCCCCAAAGGACCATTCCAAAGTATCGTTCTGCATTTTAAAATCAATTCATTAAACTGCTCTCTACTTTTTGGACCTGCATCAAGTCCTTCCCATCCCTCGGGAATAGCATTACTATCAAAAATTTGTTGTGCTGCATCATTGCTAAAATCATTTCCTGCTACAACATCAACTGGTAAATGAATCGTAACTCCTTTCTGTTTTGCTTTCTCTAATAATTCCAATGCATAGTCACAATAATCTGGTTCACAAATAGAATTTCCCACTGTTCCACCAAGTGCTTTTGTAAAAGTATAGACCATCCCTCCTCCAATGATCAAATGGTCTACTTTATCTAAAAGAGTTTCAATGATTGTAATTTTTGAAGATACTTTAGCGCCTCCAAGAATTGCAACAATTGGGGATTCTCCATCTTTCATAACCTTATCAATCGCTTCGACTTCCTTGGCTAAAAGTGCTCCAAAACATTTGTTTTCGTTAAAATATTGTGCCATAATCGTAGTCGACGCGTGCGCACGATGTGCTGTTCCAAAAGCATCATTGACATAAATAGTGCCTAATTGTGCTAGTTGTTTGGAGAAAGAGACATCACCAGCAGTTTCTTCTTCATGGTATCTCAAGTTTTCCATAAGCAGCACTTGTCCTGGTTGTAATGCGTTTGCCTTGGCTTCTGCTTCAGCTCCTACTACTGTTTCGCTGAATTCTACTGGGACTCCCAAAATCTGAGAAACATCTGAAACAATGTTTTTTAAAGACAAGCGGGGGTCGTTTCCTTTCGGACGACCAAGATGAGATAGAAGTACACAGCTACCGCCTTGGGATAGGATATAGTCTATTGTTGGTTTTGCCGCTTCAATTCGGGTTTTGTCTGTTACTTCAAGATTATCATTCAAGGGAACATTAAAATCCACACGAATAATTGCTCTTTGATTTTGAAAATTTATATGTTGTAAAAGGCGCATTGGTTAAAATTTTTTACAAAAATACAATATTGCCAATGCTTGCTACTAGAATTTTGAAAGAACTTAAATACGTTTTTAAAAAACAAAAGAGTAAGTGTATCTTTACTCATGGTTTGGAAACACGTTGTCGGGCAAGAACACACGAAAAAACATCTGGAATACCTAATTTCATCGAGTCAAGTTCCTCATGCACAGCTCTTTATATCTCCTTCTGGATTTGGAGGCCTACCACTTGCTATTGAATTTTGTTTAGGATTATTAGAAACTGATATCAATCCTGATCAACAAATTAAGCTCGGTAAATCCGCTCAACATCCTGACCTACATTTTGTTTATCCAGTCGTAAAAAGAGGATCTGAAAAGATTACAACCTCTCAAGATTATGCTCGTGAGTGGACCGCATTTTTGGATCAGCAACCCTACGGAAATTATACAGATTGGTTTGACCTTATTGACGTTGGAAACAAACAAGGTATGATCGGAGTTTCAGAGATTGAAAAATTACATCATACACTTTACTTGAAAACATTTAGTGGAGGAAACAAAATTTGTGTTCTTTGGGGTTTAGAGAAAATGAATGCATCAGCTTCAAATGCCTTTCTGAAGTTGCTAGAAGAGCCTCCTCAAAACACCTATTTTATATTACTTGCGGAATCTATAGAAAACGTGCTCCCCACTGTATTGTCTAGATGTCAGGAAATTAGTTTAGGACCCATTGAGGAAGCGGCTTTAGCAAAGGAAATTTCAGATACCAATCCCAGCAAAAGACAATTACTCATTCAAGCGAATGGAAGCTTAAGAAAGCTTTATAAACTTATGGGAAATGAGGAAGAGAAAGAGTATGAGACACTTCTTTTAGAAGGATTACGCTATGCTTTTAAAGCAAAAGGAAATAAGGCTGTTGTTGTAGATCTAATGAAATGGTCCGGCGATATTGCGGTTTTGGGTAGAGAGAAGCAAAAATCTTTTTTAAGTTTTGGTATTCAACTCTTTAGAGATGCATTTTTAACCAATTACAATACATCAAACTTGGTTCATTATCAATCTGGAAGTGGGTTTAAAATTGAAAAACTCGCTCCATATGTTCATAGTTCAAATGTAATACCACTAATTAATCTATTTGAAGAACATTATTATTTTATTCAGCGAAATGCCAATGCAAAAATGCTTTTTGCGGAAATGGCACTTCAACTTACAAGGTTAATAAATCAGCCCAATAGCTAGCTCATTTTTTTGAAAACGAAAATATTTGAAGAATAATTATTGCTAAAAAGCGCTACTGTATTCGAGAATATTCCAATAAGAATACCTCTTATAAATGGCATTTTACTACCCCTGTACTTTTCAGATAAATAAGAGATATATAAGGCGTCGAACCAAAGAGGTGATTGTTTTACCAAGGAGAAATTATACGCCTTTAATTTATTTATAAGTCCTTCTGGGGTAAAATGCCACAAATGTCTTGGTACATCAAGAGCTGCCCAATTTTCTGCATAATATTGTGCGTCATAACTGCTGTAACTTGGGACGGCAATTATTACATACCCATTGTATGTAAGCAACTCGGAAAGCTTTTTAAAAAAAGCTTCCTGATCAGCAATGTGCTCTAATGCATGCCAAAGAGTTACAATGGAAAACTTCGTGTGTTCTTCAATTTCATCCATCTTAGAAAAACAGCTTAAGCCTTTTGATTCGCAGAATTGTTTTGCCTTGAGATTAGGTTCGACAACGGCAACTTTAAATCCCTTCTTTTTTATATGTGCAGCAAAACTTCCTATTCCTCCTCCAATGTCAAGCAAACTATTCCCTTTACAATTAGATTTAATAAGGCGTGTTTTGTATTGAAGCATAAACGACTTTACAAAAGAGTATATAAACGCGATTGGATTGGTTCGTTTGGTTACATGTGATGCGTAATTCTCAGGAGGATAATACTGGTCTAAATTAATATTGGGGTTTACCTTCGTCTGAGCGTAGGCCTTTTCGGAATCCCACAAAATTTCAAATGATTCTCCAGAAACAAGATGATCTTTAACGGTAATTTTTTTTTGAATTGTCTTCATAGATGTTTCACGTGAAACATTTTGATTAACGTCCCATAGAGACCAAGAGAACACTGATGTCGCTTGGGTTTATGCCGCTAATTCTTGATGCTTGACCCAAAGTGCTTGGCTTTAGTTTGCTTAGTTTTTCCTTTGCTTCGTGGGATAATGAAGCAAGCCTATCGTAATCAAAAGCTGAGGGGATTTTGATGTTTTCTAAACGATTCAATTTATCCGCATTTCGCTTTTCCTTTTCAATATAGCCTGCATATTTGATTTGAATTTCAGCTTGCTCAAAAATCGTGTCGTCTATTTTATTCTCGGAAAGAAACTTTGTCACAGATTCAAATTGATGCAAATCCTGTCGTTTGATATTTGGTCTGCTCAATAATTTTGAAAATTTATCTGTCTGAGTGACTGTAACATCATCTTTCGTTTTAAGGAGTTGATTTGCGATTTCCAAATCATAACTGGTTTTCATTAAGTGTGAAACTGTTAACGCTCCTAAATGCTGTTTACGCTCAACTTGTTTAAGCCGCTTATCTGATACCAATCCAAGAGCATGGGCTTTAGGCGTAAGCCTTTGGTCAGCGTTATCCTGACGTAATAAGGTGCGATATTCTGCTCTAGAGGTAAACATTCTATAAGGTTCTTCTGTGCCCTTTAAAATCAAGTCATCTATCAGAACACCAATATAGGCTTCGTCTCTACCAAGGACAAAAGGGGTTTCATCTTTACATTTAAGATGAGCGTTGATTCCTGCCATTATGCCCTGAGCTGCAGCCTCTTCATAGCCCGTTGTTCCGTTTATTTGGCCTGCAAAGAAAAGATTTTGGACTCCCTTTGTTTCTAAACTGTGAAACAATTGTGTGGGCTGGAAGTAATCATATTCTATAGCATAGCCTGGTCTAAAGAATTTAACATTTTCAAAACCACGCACTTGTTTTAAGGCTTTGAATTGTATGTCGTCAGGCAACGAAGTAGAAAAGCCATTAACATATACTTCAACGGTATTCCAGCCTTCAGGTTCTACAAAAATTTGATGCTGAGATTTATCACTAAAACGATTGATCTTATCTTCAATAGACGGACAATATCTAGGGCCAGTACTTTTTATAGAACCATTAAACATTGGTGACCTATCGAAACCTGTGCGCAAAAGATCATGTACATCTTGATTGGTATGAGTGATGTGACAACTCACTTGTTTTGTTAATGGAACTGTACGATCAGAAAAAGAGAACTTAGAGGGGTTTAGATCTCCAGGCTGTTCTACCATTTTTGAATAATCTAAAGACCTTCCATCTACTCGTGGAGGTGTTCCCGTTTTCATTCTACCAGCGGTGAAACCTAATGATTCTAGGGCTGCGGTTAATCCTAGAGAGGATTTTTCGCCGGCACGTCCACCGCCAAAATTCTTCTCTCCTATATGGATTAAACCGTTTAAGAAGGTTCCATTTGTTAGAATTACAGTGGTGCTATATATTTTGAGCCCAAGAGAAGTAACAACACCGATAACTTGTTCGCTTTCTACAATTAAATCCACCACAGTATCTTGATAAAAATCAAGATTTGGTGTCTTTTCAAGTAAGGATCTCCATTCGAGAGTAAAAAGGCTTCTATCAGATTGGACCCTAGGACTCCACATTGCTGGTCCTTTGGACTGATTTAACATCTTAAATTGTATCGCACTTCGATCTGAAACAATGCCAGAATATCCTCCGAGAGCATCTACCTCTCTGACAATCTGTCCTTTAGCAATTCCTCCCATCGCGGGATTACAAGACATTTGCGCAACATTCTGCAAATTCATCGTGATCAGAAGGGTGCGAGACCCAAGGTTCGCAGCTGCTGCTGCAGCTTCACATCCTGCATGACCAGCACCAACTACTATTACATCAAACTTAGAATCAAACATGCGGTTTTTGTTTCACGTGGAACATTTGAATAAATTCATCTTCGAGACGTCGCATCTCATTTTTTTTATCAATTGTGTCGTCTTGATAACCAATACAATGTAAAACACCGTGAACAATGACTCTAAGAGTCTCATTTTCAATAGTTTGTGACTCTGTTTGTGCTGAGTGTGCTACAGCCCACATGGAAATAAAAAATTCTGCTTTAAGCGATTCTCGAGAACTGTAATCAAAGCTAATAATATCAGTGTGGGTATCGTGATTTAAATAAGATTGATTAAGACTAAGCATTTTGTCTTTAGAAACAAAGTTATATGATAAGGTGTCAATAGAAAAACCAAAGCGCGTTATATATTCTTTGAGAACAGAAGTGATTTTATCTTCATTTAAAAAATCCGGTATGTCGTTATAATATATGATGACTATAGTTTTTTGCAAATATAAAGTATTTGTAAAGCTCTTGAGTGGGAAATGAGGATAAGCTACTATCTTTGCAGAAAAAAAATGGAAACACGCGTTCGTTTTGCGCCTAGTCCAACCGGACCTCTTCATATTGGTGGGCTAAGAACAGCCTTATTCAACTATCTGTTTGCAAAGAAAAATAAGGGGGCTTTTATTCTTCGTGTTGAAGATACGGATCAAAACCGATACGTTGAAGGGAGTGAAGAATATATCCAAAAGTCATTAGAGTGGGTAGGCATGATTCCCGATGAAGGGCCTTCAAATGGCGGAAATTATGGGCCATATAGACAAAGTGATAGAAAGGATATTTATAAAGAATATATCGACTTACTGATTCAAAAAGGCGGAGCTTATTATGCATTTGATGATGCAGATACTTTGACCAAAGAAAGAGCAAAAGCTGAAAGCAACGGAAAAACCTTTTTATATGGAGCTCAGAATCGATTAAATTTTGATAATAGTCTTCAATTAAACAAAGAAGAAATTGCTGAAAAGATGAATAGGGACTATGTGGTTCGCCTCAAGGTCGATCCAGGAAAAACAATCTCTGTATATGACGAAATTCGTGGAGCAATTCATTTAGACTCAGGATTACTGGATGATAAAATTTTAATGAAAAGTGATGGCATGCCTACATATCATTTTGCAAATGTTGTTGACGATCATTTGATGAAAATAAGTTGTGTAATTCGCGGAGAGGAATGGCTCCCTTCATTACCAATACATCAGCTTCTATACGATGCTTTCGGCTGGACCGCTCCCCAATTCATGCATTTGCCTCTGATTTTAAAACCTTCTGGGAAGGGGAAACTTTCAAAAAGAGATGGAGATAAAGAGGGCTTTCCTGTCTTTCCTATGAAATGGGAAGAGAACGGTTCTGGTTTTAAAGAAAACGGTTTTATTGCAGAAGGGTTTATCAATTATCTGGCTTTATTAGGGTGGAATAGCGGGACTGAACAAGAAATTTTTAGTCTAGAGGAACTTGAAACATTATTCAATATCAAAGGGGTACAGAAAGGAGGTGCACGTTTTGATTATGAAAAAGCTAAATGGGTAAATCACCAACATATTCAGCAAATGAGTGCTGCTAAACTTTACGAACAAGAAAGTATTCGTGAGAAGTTAGAAGGAATAGATCCAGAGAAACATATAGAAATCATTGACTTGCTTAAGGAACGACTATTTACATTAGAAGACTTTGAGGAAGAAGTTTCATGGGTAAAAGAAACCTCCCCTTATGATGAAAAAGCATCCTCTAAATTACAATCTAAAGACCCTCAAAAAATTCTAAAAGAGGTTTCAAAAATTATTCAAGAAACGGAACAACTAAATGATTTGAAAGAAATACTAATGGGTTGGGCAAAAGCAAATGAGGTACCGATGGGAGTCATGATGCAATCTTTACGCATTGCCTTAGTGGGCAAGCTTTCCGGTCCAGACTTATTTCAAATTTGCCTTGTATTAGGGAAAGATGTAACTTTAAATCGAATAGAACGTGCCATTTCTCATTTTAACCTAAAAAACTAATCATTATGCTCACTTACATTATCATTGGACTAGCAATACTCCTATTAATCTCAGGTCTTTTTGTTGTAAAACAACAAACTGCAGCAGTTGTTGAACGTTTCGGAAAATTTATTGTAATTAGGCAGTCTGGACTGCATCTTAAAATTCCATTGGTTGACAAGATAGCGGGTCGTATTAGCCTGAGAATTTTGCAACTAGATGTGATTGTAGAAACGAAAACAAAAGATGATGTTTTTGTAAAACTTAAGGTTTCTGTTCAATATAAAGTTGTACAAGAAAAAGTTTACGATGCCTTCTATAAGCTAGATTTTCCTCAAGATCAAATTACTTCCTATGTTTTTGATGTTGTCAGAGCGGTAGTCCCCAAAATGAAATTGGACGATGTCTTTGAAAAGAAAGACGATATCGCAATTGCTGTAAAAACCGAGCTTAATGATGCAATGACAAATTACGGATACGATATCATCAAAGCCCTTGTTACTGATATTGATCCGGATGCTGAGGTAAAAGCTGCAATGAATAGAATCAACGCTGCAGAGCGAAAGAAAGTAGCTGCCCAATACGATGGTGATGCAGAACGAATTTTAATCGTAGAAAAAGCAAAGGCTGAGGCAGAAAGCAAGCGTCTTCAGGGACAGGGTATCGCAGATCAACGACGAGAAATAGCTCGGGGTCTCGAAGAGTCGGTAGATGTCCTAAATGGAGTTGGTATTAACTCTCAAGAGGCTTCTGCGCTTATCGTTGTTACTCAACATTACGATACGCTTCAATCTATAGGCGAAAGCACAAACAGTAATTTGATCTTACTTCCAAATTCTCCACAAGCAGGTAGTGATATGCTAAACAATATGGTGGCATCATTTACTGCAAGTAATCAAATTGGTGAAGCGATGAAGGCTCAAACACTAAAAAACGATACCAAACAAAAAGACTAATTTTTTTTAGACCAATTGTCTCTTAGACCTACGGTTTTATTAAAAACGACTTTCTCTAACGTACTGTCAGGATCTACAGCAAAATAACCCAACCGCTGAAACTGAAATCGATCCCCTGGATTCGCCTTTTCTAATCCTGGTTCTGCGTAAGCCTGTTGTTTAGTCAATGAATTTGGGTTTAAAAAAGTTTTAAAGTCTATTTCTTTGTCTTGATCAGGTGATTCAGACTGAAACAAACGGTCGTATAAACGAACTTCTATAGGAAGTGCATGTTCTATACTAACCCAGTGTAAGGTGCCTTTAACTTTACGCTGGCTAGCTTCTGAGCCACTTCCACTTTTACTATCAGGATCATAAGAGCAAATTATTTCAGTGATGTTTCCTGCTTCGTCTTTGATCACAGATTCCCCTTTAATAATGTAAGCGTTTTTTAAACGCACTTCTTTGCCCAGAGTTAACCTAAAAAATTTACGGTTTGCAACCTCTAAAAAATCTTCTCGTTCTATATATAAAAACTTGGAAAATGGAATTGTTCTACTTCCAGCTTCAGGTTGTTCTGGATTAATCTCACCCTCTAGGGTTTCTGTTTGCCCATCAGGATAGTTTTCAATCGTCAGTTTAACAGGGTCTAAAACGGCCATTACACGTGGCGCTGTTTTATTCAAGTCTTCTCGTATAGCATGCTCTAGTAAAGACATATCAATCACATTATCTCTTTTTGCGACACCAGCAGCATCAACAAAATTTCTAAGCGAAAGGGGAGTGTATCCTCTTCTTCTCAAACCTGCTATTGTAGGCATTCTAGGATCATCCCAACCTGAAACATGACCTCCTTCTATTAGCTCTGCTAATTTACGCTTGCTTGTAACGGTAAATGAAAGGTTCATCCTGGCGAATTCTCTTTGTTTTGGACGAAGGGTTGAAAGTGGTGATAAAGCCTCTAAAAACCACTCATATAAATCTCTGTGAGGCTTAAACTCAAGCGAACAAAGGGAATGTGAAATTTGTTCGATATAATCTGACTGACCATGAGTCCAATCGTAAAGAGGGTAGATACACCATTGATCTCCTGTACGATGATGTGTTTTATACAAAATACGATACATAACGGGGTCGCGGAGAAGCATGTTGGGTGATGCCATATCGATTTTAGCTCTCAACACATGAGTACCTTCAGCATGCAATCCAGCTTTCATCTCTTCAAAAAGCCGTCTGTTTTCTGATATGGATCTTGTTCTAAAGGGACTTTCCGTACCTTCTTTCGTTGGTGTTCCTTTTTGAGAGGCAATTTCTTCTGAAGATTGTGAATCTATGTATGCATACCCTTTATCAATAAGATCTAAAGCCCATGAATAGAGTTGATCAAAATAATCAGAAGCGTAACATTCTTTCTCCCAATCATAGCCTAGCCATTTTATGTTTTCCTTGATCGCATCTACATATTGTTGTTCTTCTTTTGCTGGGTTTGTATCGTCAAAACGAAGATTTACAGGCGCATTATAGCGCTCTCCCAAATTGAAATTTAAGCAAATTGCTTTTACGTGTCCTATGTGAAGATAGCCATTTGGTTCTGGAGGAAAACGGAAGCGTAGCTGATTTGCAGAATAACCATTTTTTAAATCTTCCTCTATAATGTGTTCAATAAAATGTAAGGACCGCTCCATCGTTTTTGTTTGTGACAAATATAATGAATGCAATCATGCAAATAAAAGCGGAAACACTCTTTATATTTGCATTCGAAATGGGAAAAATTTATTTAAAAAACATCCGGGTATATGCCAATCATGGCTGTATGGTTGAAGAAGGAAAAATTGGAAGTGACTATGTAGTAAATCTCATGGTAAAAACCGATCTTTCTCTTTCTTCAAAAACAGATCGTTTGGAAGATACTGTGGATTATGTAGCGCTGAATTCCATTGTAAAAGATGAGATGGCAATACGATCAAAACTATTGGAACAGGTCGCAACACGAATTCTTTTAAGAATTTTAAAAGAACACACAACGGTTACATTTGCAAAAGTTAAAGTGGCAAAGAAAAACCCTCCAATTGGTGGAAATGTGGAGGAAGTTGCTATTAATAGAGAACTAGCTCGTGATGCTATAAAATTCGATTAATAATTAGTACTTTTGACCCATGGCATCGTGGCCGAGTGGCTAGGCAGAGCTCTGCAAAAGCTTGTACAGCGGTTCGAATCCGCTCGATGCCTCTTTAATCTTTAAAGAAAATTTTCCCTCCTAATTTTTTTTGGTAAATCCTTTTGTTTGGATCCCCATACACACGTAAGACACTACCTCCAATGACAACAGCGTCTATTAACTGACGAACAGTAACATAAGCGTAGCCTCCTCCTATAAGTTGAGCATTAATCTGATCTGTTTTAAGCTGTTCTACTTCACAACTACCGCCGTAATTCACCTTTAAATTAAGTGCTGTTGAGCTTCCTTCTAGTGCTATTCTACCACCAAGACTTGCTAAAAGGTCTAACCGTTCTGTTTCTATTTGGAGATCAATAAGCGCATTGCTTTTAGATTCTATAATGATACTGGTTTGATTTATTTTTTCTTGAGATTTAATTAGTGACTTGTTATACGCTTGAATTTTATTAAGATTACGACTATGATACAAATCTATTTTTGTGGGTTCTGATGCTGTAAGACTCCCAATTGCTAGTTTGATTGTAAGTGTTTTGTCTTTAATAGACAATATCACATCATCAGATTGAGCTCCAGAAACAACTGCTTTGTTTACATCTGATGAAATTAAATTTACATGAAGCCCTGAATAAATCTTGATACCGTTGAAAACACTAGTTGTCAGTGTTTTATTCTCAATATCTTGGGCCCAGGAAATTAAGAGACCTAAGAATAAATAGAAAACAGAAAAAACCGTTCTTTGAAGCATATGCTGGAATTGCAGTTTTAATTTAAAGGTACAAAATCTAAAAAGCGTTTAATTACATTTACTTTTTTAACCTTAATTCGTAATTCATCTCCTAACTGGTAGGTTTTTTTCGTACGTTCTCCAACAAGAGCATGCTTATCCATGTCAAAACGAAAATAATCGCCCTTAATGTCCATAATACGGATCATTCCTTCACATTTGTTTTCTATAATTTCAACATAAATACCGCGATCTGTTACACCCGAAATAACAGCATCATACTCCATTCCAACCTTGTCTTCCATAAATACCATCTGCATGTGTTTGATGGAATCTCTTTCTGCCTTTGTTGCTAATTGTTCTCTTTGTGAACTATGTTCACATGCCTCTTCTAAAGTACTCTCAGACACTGAAGATTCTCCGTCTAAATATTTTTGTAAAAGACGATGCACCATAACATCAGGATATCGGCGTATAGGAGAAGTGAAGTGTGTATAATGAGAAAAGGCTAGACCATAATGGCCTATGTTTTGTGTAGTATATACGGCTTTAGACATACATCTAAGCGTAAGAGTGTCAATTAAATTTTGCTCTTTTGTGCCATTACATGCTAACAATAAACCATTGATTTCTTTATTTATATTTTTTTCAGATAGATTAAAGGAATAACCAAAAGAACGTACTGTTTGTTTTAAGTTGACAAGTTTTTCTTCGTTTGGTTCATCATGAATACGATATACGAATGCATGCTTTTTTGCGCGTTTGCCAATAAAAGAAGCAACTTTTCTGTTGGCAAGCAGCATAAACTCTTCTATTAATTTGTGGGCATCTTTTGAACTTTTAAAATAAACAGATTCTGGTTTGTTCTCTTCGTCTAAGAGAAAACTTACTTCTACACGATCAAAGGAAATCGCTCCTTTTTTCATTCTGTCTGATCTTAATGTTTTAGCTAATTTGTTCAAGTTTTTTATAGCTCCAAATACTTCATTTGGCACAGCATATTTTTTTCCTGTCAAAGAATACTGCGCTTCAACTTCTGCTTTATCTTGATCAATGATATTCTGAACCTCGTCATAGGCAAAACGATAGTCTGAAAAAATGACAGTTCTTCCGTACCATTCATCATGTATTTTTCCTGAGTCATCTAATACAAAAACTGCAGAAAAAGTTAATTTTTCTTCTTGAGGTCTTAATGAACAAAGGCCATTAGATAAAACTTCAGGTAACATGGGTACAACTCTATCTACTAAATATACAGATGTGGCTCTTTCATACGCCTCCCTATCTAATTCTGTTTTTGGTTCTACATAATGCGAAACATCTGCAATATGTATTCCTATTTCATAGCGATTGTTTCCTAAATCTTTAAATGAAATTGCGTCATCAAAGTCTTTTGCTGTTTTTGGATCAATGGTAAATGTGAGCGTTTTTCTAAAATCTTTTCTATTTTTTAATTCTTGAGAACTGATCTGATCTGAAAAGAATGCTGCTTCTTCTAATACGGCTGAGGGGAATTCATAGGGTAAACCATACTCATGAAGAATACCATGAAGCTCAGTGTCTAATTCTCCTGGCAAACCTAGACTCTTGACTATAGTTGCATGAGGTGCCTCTTTTCTTTCTTTCCAGCTTTTAAAAACAACCACAACTTTTTCACCATCTTTAAAATCTTTTAAGTCTTCCTTTTCAATAAAAAAATCAGTGTAAATTTTGCTGCCTTTACATACAACAAAACCAAAATCCTTTTGTCTATCTAAAACTCCAACATACTCTTTGGTTGATCGTTCTACAATAGAATCAACATGAGCTTCAAAAAACTTACCGTCTTTATGAATACTTACTTCTACTAGGTCTCCATCCAAAGATTTGTTTAAAAACTTTTTTGGAACAATAATTTCATCCTCATGAGATTCAATTTTAACGACACCTTTGCCAGATGGGATAATGGTTAATTTAGCACGTTGGGTTGGAACACTAATTTTATTATATTGATATTGTCCCCTTTGTTTTACTATTAGTTGTTTCTTATTGTGAAGTTGGTGGAGTAAACGAATAATATCGTTTCTACCTTTTGTATCGCGTATATCTAATTTAGAGGCAATTTGCTTATAATTCAAAACTGAGGAAACACTGTTTCTAAAAAGTGAGAGAATTTGTGATTCTAAACGTTTGAGATTCTTTTTTTTATTAGACATAAATATTACTTCTGTCAAAGGTACAATATTCGTTTTCGCTTACATATGAACATTATAAACATATTTAATTATTTTTATTTTTATTTAATTTAAAATATGATGATGTATATAGCTTGTTAATAGTGTCTATATATATTTTTCATTCTATTTTGAATTTATCAAAATAAAGAAATACACACAATTTATAATTCGCTATTAACAAATCAATATTATTAAAATCAACTAGTTGGGTCTTTTATTAATTTCTTGTTTATAACCTATTTTGTAAATAACTAGTGTGAAATTAATATCCTTTTTTATTTGATAACTAAACTTTAATTGTCAATTTTTGATTTATAAATAATCTTAAAAAACAATCCATATTAATAATATTCGACCATCATAAAAAATATAGAACATACACAACTATTTTTATTTCCTTTTGTAAACAAATAATGAATAAAGTAGTTGACACTTTATAAACACAGTAAAAAGGTTTCTTATTTTTACAAAAACAAAATATTATGAAAATTAGCATTGGAAATGATCATGCAGGACCAGCATATAAAGAAGCAATTGTAAGGTTTTTAGAAGAGAAAGGGCACAAGGTAAATAACCATGGAACAGACACTTTAGATAGTGTAGATTATGCTGATTTTATTCATCCTGTTGCAAATGATGTGTCTAATAACACCGTAGACCTTGGGATCATTATTTGTGGTAGTGGTAATGGTGCTGCCATGACGGCAAATAAACACAAAAAAATTAGAGCCGCTCTCTGTTGGAATTCAGAAATAGTTGCTTTATCAAGAGCACATAACGATGCAAATATTTTGAGCATTCCTGCTCGTTTTGTTTCTATACCTCAAGCAATAACAATGGTAGAAACATTTTTAAACACCAAATTTGAGGGAGGACGCCATCAAGGAAGAATAGAAAAAATACCATGTAGTTAATGATCGTTTTTAAATCTAAAAAATTTAATGAATTAACAACGAAAGAATTGCTCGACATTATGGAACTTCGCTCGGAAGTTTTTGTTGTAGAACAAAATTGTGTCTATCAGGATATTGATGGAAAAGACCATGAAGCGATCCATATTATTGGATTTAATGATCAAAAAAAAATAATTGCTTATTCTAGAATATTAGCAAAAGGAAACGCTTATTTAGAATACCCTGCGATAGGAAGAATAGTTGTTTCGCCCAAATCAAGAGGAAAAAAAATAGGCCATAGGCTTTTAGATATTAGCCTTCAAAAGACTGAAGAATTGTATCCTAAAGAAACAATAAAAATTTCTGCCCAATCTCATTTAGTTCCATTTTATAATACGCATGGTTTTACATCTATAGGTGAAGAGTATTTAGAGGATGGAATTCCTCATATAGCCATGTTATTGAAAAAATAAGCACACTTGCTTTACTAATTTGTTTTATTTTTAAATGATTCAAAAAGGCTTAAAACATTTGCATTCAAATCATCTGATGAAGGAAGCGTTTTGCCCTTGTAAATTACCATTGCATATCCCGAAAAAAGAAGGTTTTCAGGAAGAGTACGAACGGCCTCTCTCAATTGGCGTTTTATTTTGTTTCTATCAACTGCTTTTTTAAAAGAACGTTTAGGAACGGAAACCCCGACATTAAGTTTGTTTATCTGTTCCTCAACAACTGTTTTAAGATTAAGTGATTTTGTATAGGTCTGAGTTCCGTTTTCAAAGAGAAAATCAACGGTTGTTTTTCCTTTTAATCGAAAGACAGGAAGTTTATTCTTCTGGCGCGACATAGTAATTATTTGACTTGTCTATATCAGCCATAAGTCCACTAGGGTCGATAATTATGGTCTCAATATTTTCTTTTTTCTGGTTTAACTCTAAATTATATTTCGGATTTGCCCAAGTCCAATCTTTATGGACCGTCCATTCAATCGAATAAGGGTTTTCTTTTTCTCCTCGCATTAGAGAAATTGGAATATAATGAAGCTCAGAAATACCATCTTTATATACCACAAGTAATTCCAAAGGCATCGGCATTAATTCTTTTCTTGCGAGCCGGACTATACTTCCTTCATTCAAAGAATCAACACTTTCTATTGAGTAATCTATTTTATTTGTTGTTTGGGTCCAGTCTGTCAAATACCATTGTAATTGTAATCCTGATATACGCTCTGCTATTCTTCTAAAATCATTTGGCTGTGGGTGTTTAAACTGCCATTCTTTATAATAGGTTTGTAAAATTTCCCAAAAATTTTCATTTCCAACAAGATAGATTAATTGACCCAAGAAAACAGCTCCTTTATTGTAAGCAGTACTTTCATAGGCATAGTTGTGTTCGTAACGGTTTGCATTTGTACTTTGGGGCATTTCAACTCCAGATGAAGCGAGGTTAAAATAGCCTCTGTATGATCCTTCGAGAGGAAATTCTTTGTTTTCTTCTAAGATTTCATTTGATGCCAAAGCAGAGATAAACGAAGTAAACCCTTCATCCATCCACTCGTGTTTTGTTTCATTGGTAGCAAGAACATGTTGAAACCAAGAGTGTGCCAATTCATGAGCCGTTACACCAAACAAAGAACCGTAATTACGTCCACCTGTGATCAGTGTTAGCATGGCATATTCCATACCTCCATCACCCCCTTGCACGACACTGTATTGTTTGTATGGATAGGGTCCTAATTTCGTGTTATAGTATTCCATCATTTTTGCAGTATGTGGTTGTAACTTTTTCCAATTTTCAATGATTTCTGGATCATTCTTATAGAAAAAATGTAAGGTTACATCATTAGGTCCAGGATAAGTGTCATGTACATAATCTTTGTCTGCTGCCCATGTAAAATCATGAACTTCAGGAGCGATAAAATGCCAAGTAATGAGTCCTTTTTTGGCTTTAGCTTTTTTCCTGTCCGAATATCCTTTTCCTATATCATCAGCATTTTGTAAATACCCACTCGCTGCGACCGTATAGTCTTTATCTAATTTGATTTTAACATCAAAATTTCCCCATACACCGTGAAATTCTCTACCCGTATAAGGGTCTGTATTCCACCCCTCAACATCGTATTCTGCCATCTTAGGATACCATTGTGCCATAGAAAAAGCAACTCCTTCTGAAGAGTTTTTACCTGCTCTACGTATTACATCAGGAACCTGACCTTCAAATGTTAATTCAAGTAGAGTGCTTTGACCTGGACTCAAAGGTTCATTTAGGAGGACTTCAAGAATGGTCCCAGATTCTTGGGTTTTTACCGCGGCTCCGTTTTGAGTTAGATTTGCAACTTTTAAAAATCCTTGCTGAGCAATTGATAGCGTATCTAGATCAACTTTAAAACGGCGGTTTTTATCTCCTGCATTTTTTAATCTAACGGCCATTTCACTATCGGGCTGAAAAGCATTGAAGTATAAATGATAAAAGACTTTGTGAAGTGTTTCGGGGGAATTATTGGTATAGACTAGCTTTTGGATGCCTTCATAACGAGCAGATTCAGTCTCGAGTGATACTTCCATCGTATAATCTACATGTTGTTGCCAGTACTGTGCACTTGATAGAGTGCAAATACATAAAGATAAAAGGGTAAAAAGTAATGATTTCACAGGATGAGTTTTAAATTATTTGCCAAAGTAAGATTTAATTTTAAAATGATTTTCCATACGGATTCCTTTGTTCGTGCTTTGTAAAGAAATTAATTCGTGATAAGGATCATGCTGTAAGAAAAGCAAGGTGTTTTCAGAAAAAGCCTTCTCTAATATTGTTTCCTTTTCTTGAAGACTTAATAATGGGCGCGTATCGTAGCCCATTACATAGGGAACAGGTAAGTGACCTACTGTGGGGATAAGATCTGCTGCATAAAGGATTTTTTCCCCTTTGTAGTTGAGAAGCGGAAGCATTTGTTTTTCGGTATGTCCGTTGATCAATTGTATCTCAAAGGGAAAAGGGGTTTCCTTGATAAGCGGACCCTTCCCTTCTATAAAACGCAATTGTCCACTTTCTTTTATTGGAAGAATGTTGTCGGGAAGAAAAGAAGCTTTTTCACGACGATTAGGCTTTGTTGCCCAATTCCAATGTTCTTTATGAACCCAAAACAAAGCATTTTTAAAAGCGGGAACGAGTAATCCAGAGGAAGATTTTTTAATTGCCCCACCACAATGATCAAAATGAAGGTGTGTAAAAAACACATCTGTGATTTCATCAGGATGAAACCCAACTTTTTTTAGTGAGTTTTCGAGATTGAAATCACCCCATAAGCCATAGTGTTGAAAGAAAGAGTCGTCTTGTTTATTTCCCATTCCTGTATCGATAAGGATTAAACGCTCCCCATCCTCAATAAGAAGTGAACGAGTTGCCATTTCAATTCTATTTTTTTCATCTGCTGGATTGGTTCGTTCCCAGAGTGTTTTAGGAACAACACCAAACATGGCACCACCGTCGAGCTTAAAGTTACCGGCCTCAATAGGGTATAGTTTCATTTTACTTCAGTTTCACACGTGCTAAAACGTTTGTAGCGGTTAGGTATAAGTATTTTTCATCAGGATCAAAGCCACAGTTTGCAGTGCTTTTACCAGGCATTATTGTTCCGAGATGTTTTCCATTTTTGTCAAGTAGCAAAACACCGCCAGGTCCAGTGGCAAAAATTACTCCAGATGAATGTACTTTTAAGCCATCAAACAAGCCTCTTCTGGTCTTTCCCAATACGTTTCCATCGAAAAACACTCGTTTATTTTCTAGCGTTCCATTTTTCAAATCAAATGCTGCAACGATACTGTTTTGCCCATCAGAATTTCCAACATAAAGAGTTTTTTCATCTTTAGACAAAGCGATCCCATTGGGTCTTTTTAGCGATCGATCTAGGAGTTGTACATTACCACTTTTAGTTAGGCTATAAATTCCATTAAAATCCAATTCTTTAATCGGGTCTCCATCTTGTGAACCAAGCCCATAGGGAGGATCAGTAAAAAACAGCTTCCCAGATTTGTCAAAAGCCAAATCGTTAGGACTGTTTAACCATTTTCCGTCGTAATGATCAATTAAAAACTCAAATTCAGGTTTGTCTGTATTCCAATCTTTTAATCGAGCTACAGCGCGATTACCATGCTGACAGAGGACTAATTTACCGTCCGAATCTAAAGCAAGTCCATTTGCCCCTTCATTAGTGCTGTGAGGCGCATGATTTGTCATTCCACTAGGAGACAAAAAGAGTTTGAGTCCCTCTTTCTCTGTCCATAAATATATTTTGTTTTCGGGAACATCTGTAAACAGTAAACCGTTGAGCTGAGGAACCCATAAAGGTCCTTCTGCCCATTTAAATCCCTCTGCTAAGATCTCCATTCTTTCAGAGGGGGAGATTAGTTCTTCCATTAAAGGATCTAGAACCTCAATAGATCCGATAAACTGTTGTCCAGATAAAGCAAAAGTGCTGCAAATCAGTATTAACAAGAGCTTTAATTTCATAAGAGCAGGTATTTTGAAACAAGTTACAAAATATGGAGAAAGCTTAGTTTGAATTTTTTGGAGCAATCGACAAATGTATTGCAAGGTCTTTAGCAAAAGTGAGCATTAATTTAATTTCTTGAATGCTTGACAACCGATCTTTCCCTTTTATCAAGATTTCTTTCCCATTTGATTCAATATGGAAAACAGGATGACTTTCAAAAAAGTAAAGAAGATCTGGAGTAAAAAGTTTTCGAATAGCCTTTGAATCGTTACCGCTCAGGTGAAAACGCTTGGAAAAATCAGGATATTCTTTAAAGTTTATATCATCAAAACCAGCCCACTGATAAAGCGTTGTTTTAAAATCTTCTTTGTCTAAAACGAAAACAGGGAGTTTTGTTGGAGCATTAAAGAGGAGGAAGGTGGCCTTTAAATCTTCTTTTGTAATAAAGGCCCCTTCTGAAAAAGATAAATCAAACATAGAAAAAGTACCTTTTGTATTTTGTAAATGGTTGATTCTATAATTGATCGTTTTTGTTTCAAAAAACAAAAATGTATCCAATTTTTCTGGAGCATTTTCTATTTCCGAAGTGTATTCCCACTTTAAATGATTTGCAAACGCTTTTAAGTCTTTCTGCCGATTTGTAAGAGAGCTATTAAGCCCTAGAAGCAGATGAACTGGGAGGCTTTTTCTGACAGCAAAAGGATGTTGTGTTTCCGCAGCGTGAATATCCAAGCCGATGATCTCAAACACCCCTCCCTTACGGGCAAAAGAACGCTGATATTCATGCAAGCCTTCCATTACTGTATGGTCTACAAATTCACACAGAGAGAAATCTACGATAGCGTGTTCAGATTCGGGAATCTGATCGAGTCGAATTTTTAGTCTAAAAAAGTTCAGAAAACTAGAAAAGTTTTTGACACTTACGTAATAGTTTCCGCTTTGTTCCTCCAGATACATCAGCACATTTGGTTTAAAAATATTGATTGAAAACAACGAAAAGCTTTTACTAAGCACCAAATGAACAATAAAAGTGAACAGAATCCCCATAAGGATCCCTACAATTAAACTAGTGTAAAGAGTTGTAACGAGTGTTACCATGAATATTAGCGCTTGTTCTGGACCAATTTTATAAACGCTGAATAAGTTTTGTGGAGAAGCGAGACGATACCCTGTATAGACTAAAATTGCTGCTAAAACCGTTAAAGGAATCCGCTGAATTTGATCGCCTAAGAAGATTACGAAGAGGATTAAAAATAGAGCATGAAAAAAGTTTGCAGACCGATTACTTCCGCCATTATTTACGTTTACAGAGCTTCTGGCGATTACTGTAACAACATTTAAACCACCAAGAAAGCCACTTGCTATACTTGCCAAACCAAGAGCTCGAAGGTCTTTATTTACATTGGATCGTCTTTTTTTAGGGTCTAATTTGTCAACGGCTTTAATGCTTAAAAGGGACTCTATGTTGGCGATAAGAGTGATGGAGATAACTACACCAATAAAATTTATATCAAACCACTTACTAAAGTTAGGTCGAGGGATATTAGAGAAGAGTTGGTCTGGAATTTTAATTAACAGACCAGGGTCTATTGGAGCTACTTGATTGAGCACTAAATTATAGTAATAGCTTACACCAATAGACCCCACTACAACCCACATAGGAGCAGGAATTAAGTGAAAATAAGGGTTGTGTATTCTACTGTATAAAAAGAGGAAAATGAGGCTTAAAAACCCCAACATCCCCGAAAAAGGATGGAAAGCAATAAAGTTAAGTATTGAATCAGGAATTGCTTTTAGAAGATCAATTGTTCCTCCGCTTACACTTCGAATACCTAGCATGACATGAAACTGCTTCGCTAAAATTCCAATACCAATAGCGGCCAACATCCCTTGAAGGGCAGTAGCAGGAAAAAACTCACTCATAGATCCAAGGCGAAACACACCAAAAAGAAAAAGCAAAACACCAGAAATAATAATGGCAGCGAGTGTAAATAAATACCCTTCAAAAAGATTTCCTTCTCCTAGGGTCGTGATAGAAGCTAGTAAAACAATTACTAGACCATTCCCCGGCCCTGCTATAGTCACATGAGAACCTCCGAAAACAGAAACGACAATACCTCCAACTACAGCAGCAATAATCCCTGCTAGTGGAGGGGCTTCTGAGGCTATTGCAAGACCCAAGCCTAAGGGTAGCGCAATCAATGACACTACAAAACCTGAAAATATGTTTTGAGGCAATGACTTTATTGATTCGGTAAATCCAGTTTTTTTAGCCATTATTTTTAGATAGTACGATAAGAACATCGGTTGGTAATTCGGCCAAAATATGCTCTAAATCTTTTGGAAAAAAACGGCTAAAAAAAGAAGTTTTTTCTTGAGCATTCATAACTAAAAGGTCTGCGCGAACAACACGAGCATAGTGGCCAATAGAGTACCCTCTCCGTCCAAAAATACTTTGGGTAGACCAGTTCATTCCTTCTAGTTTGTGTGCAGGAATTTTATCAATAACATCATGAACCCGCATTTTTTCTTCTCGGTTAATTTTTTCTTTGCGTAAGGTTGCTTTTCTTAAACTTCGATCATCGTTTACTGCAATCGCAACGCGGGCTTCGCTGATTTCTTCAACCAATGTCAATTTTTCAGCTTTTAAAGCCTGACCCATTTCAAAGGCAGCTTCAATTGTGTCTTGTGTTTGAGGGCTATCAAAACCATTTACTACGATATATTTACACGGTTGCCTTATGATAGAGGGATTAAGCATCAACAAAACGGAACAGGGAGCTTTTCGTGTAATTTGACGGGCAATAGACCCAAGGTAATATTTAAGCATTTTCTCGCGCTTTAGAGCACCTAAAAGCAACAAGTCGATTTCAAATGTTTGGCAAATTTTTATTAAAGTTTCCACAGGATTCCCTGTTTTCCAATGAAGCTCAACATTTTTTGGCTTATCAGGACATTCCTCTAGGATGGCGTTAAAAAGCGTTTCTTTTTCTGTTGTTTTTTCCCCAACATGAACAAAAACCAAAGAAGCTTCTAAAAATGAAGCTAGTCGTGTAACCTCAAAAACATTTGCTTTCAAAGAGGGAGAAAAAGCAAAACCAAAAAGAAGTTTTTTAAACGAGTTGAATGCCATTGATGTCTTGGTTTTCCTCAAATATACACGGAAAAACCCAATAAGCAAACGGATTCAATGTTTGTGGGAATAAGATAGCGTTCCTTAATCGTTGAGCTTAAGTACAGCCATAAAAGCCTGCTGAGGAATTTCTACGTTCCCAATCTGTCGCATTTTCTTTTTCCCTTTCTTTTGTTTTTCCAAAAGCTTTCTTTTTCGGCTTATGTCACCGCCATAACATTTTGCGGTAACGTCTTTTCGAAGGGCTTTAATTGTTTCTCGTGAAATGATTTTTGCTCCTATGGCTGCCTGTATAGGAATATCAAATTGCTGACGAGGGATAAGTTGACGGAGCTTTTCACAGATTTTTTTACCAATAGTATATGCGTTATCTGTATGAATCAGAGCAGAAAGAGCATCTACCTGATTGGAGTTTAGCAAAATATCCACTTTGACTAATTTTGAGGCACGCATTCCTATAGGCGAATAATCGAATGAAGCATATCCTTTAGAAACGGTCTTGAGGCGGTCATAAAAGTCGAATACGATTTCTGCTAATGGCAAATCAAAATTTAGCTCAACACGTTCTGGGGTAAGGTAGGTTTGGTTTGTAATCTCACCTCTTTTTTCTATGCAAAGCGACATCACATTCCCCACAAAGTCTGCTTTAGTGATAATAGAAGCTTTTATATAAGGTTCTTCAACACGGTCTAACATAGAGGGGTCTGGCAAGTCTGAAGGATTATTGACACTAATAAAATTGTCGGGGTCTTTTTTAGTATAAGCTTTGTAAGAAACGTTTGGCACAGTAGTGATTACCGTCATATTAAATTCTCTTTCCAATCGCTCTTGGATAATTTCAAGATGGAGCATTCCTAGGAAACCGCATCGAAATCCAAAACCTAATGCTGCTGAACTTTCAGGAAAAAACACCAATGAAGCATCATTGAGCTGTAGTTTTTCCATAGAGGCTCGGAGCTCTTCGTACTCTTCTGTGTCAACAGGGTAGATTCCTGCAAAGACCATGGGCTTGACTTCTTCAAATCCGTCTACTGCATTTTGAGTTGGATTCAATGGATCTGTAATTGTATCACCAACCTTAACTTCTTTGGCTTCTTTTATACCGGTGATTAAATAGCCAACATCTCCTGCTAATATTTGTTTTTTAGGCTCTTGTTTAAGTTTAAGTGTTCCAATTTCATCTGCGAAATACGTCTTTTGTGTAGCGATAAACTGAATTTTTTGACCCTTTTCTATTTTACCATTTAGTACACGAAAATACGTTTCAACTCCTCTGAAAGGATTGTACACGGAATCAAATATAAGCGCCTGTAAGGGCTCTTCTACACTCCCTGCTGGCGGAGGTATGCGGTCAATGATGGCAGTTAAAATTTCTTTAATTCCAATACCTGATTTGGCAGAGGCAGGAATAACATCTTCAGGGAGACAGCCTAAAAGATCTACGATGTCGTCTGTAACTTCTTCTTGATTTGCGGAAGGGAGGTCTATTTTGTTTAAAACAGGGATAATTTCTAAATCATTTTCAAGAGCTAAATAGAGGTTAGAAATCGTTTGTGCTTGAATACTTTGCGCAGCATCTACGATAAGTAAAGCACCTTCACAGGCAGCAATGGATCGAGATACTTCATAAGAAAAGTCAACGTGGCCAGGAGTATCGATTAAGTTTAAGACATAGGTTTCCCCTTCGTGTTGGTATTCCATTTGGATGGCATGTGACTTTATCGTGATTCCGCGTTCACGCTCAAGGTCCATATTATCAAGTAATTGATCTTGTTTTTCACGTTCTGTTACTGTACCAGTGAAATCCAACAAACGGTCTGCCAAGGTGCTTTTCCCGTGATCTATATGGGCAATAATACAAAAATTACGAATGTTTTTCATAGCCAAGGAGGCATTCTTAAAGTTGCAAAGATAGTGTTGTAGATGGAGTTAAATAGAGTTGTATGAAACTATTTTAATTTATTAGGAGCATAATTAAACATCATAAAGGGATTCGAGTAAAAACATAAAATTTTCAGAAGCGAAGAACGAATCTGCGATTTATCTCAAGCAAAAGAAGGGCGGGAAAATGGTTCCTGTTCATAAAAGGGGAAAAAACACTAATTTTGTTCGCATTATATGGCAGTTAAAATAGGTAACATAGCGTTAAATGACTTCCCTTTGCTTCTTGCACCAATGGAAGATGTCAGCGACCCTCCTTTTCGAGCCTTGTGTAAAGAAAATGGTGCAGATGTTGTTTACACGGAATTTATATCAAGCGAGGGGCTTATTCGTGATGCTGCCAAGAGTGTTCAAAAACTTGATATATACGAAAAAGAACGCCCAGTTGGTATACAAATTTTTGGTGCCAACTTAGAATCTATGGTTCGATCTGTTGAGATTGTTGAGGCGTCAAAGCCAGATATTATTGACATTAATTTTGGCTGTCCTGTAAAAAAAGTAGTTTCCAAAGGGGCAGGGGCAGGAATATTAAAAGACATTCCATTGATGGTAAAACTGACCGAAGCGATGGTAAAACATACTAACCTTCCTATAACTGTCAAAACGCGATTGGGGTGGGATCATGATTCTATTCATATTGTAGAAGTCGCAGAGCGCCTTCAAGACGTTGGCTGTGCCGCTATTTCAATTCATGGCAGGACACGTGCTCAAATGTATAAAGGGGATGCTGATTGGACTCAAATTGCAGCTGTTAAGAACAACTCCCGAATGCATATTCCTGTTTTTGGGAACGGGGATGTTAATACTCCTGAACAAGCACTTAAAATGCGAGACGAATTCGGAATTGACGGAGCTATGATCGGAAGAGCCAGTATCGGAAATCCATGGTTTTTTAATGAAGTCAAATATTTTTTGGAAACAGGAAAAAAACTTGACCCCCCAAGTATTGATCAAAAAGTTGCTGCCGCGAGAAGACATTTGGAAATGGCTATAGACTGGAAAGGAGAAACATTAGGTGTATTAGAAACACGAAGACATTATACAAATTATTTTAAGGGTATTCCAAACTTTAAGCCCTTTAGAACTCGAATGGTTACTTCGGATGAAGCTGCAAAAGTATTTGAGGTCTTTGATGAAATAATGGAAGCTTTTACAGAGGATCAAATCGTTTGATTTCTCAGCTCTTTTCCTAATCCACGCGTAGCCCAAGCAGTGCTTAAAGTTCCTAAGACCAAAAGAGTTCCAATTACAATTAAAAGATTTTCCGCTTCAAAAACTACAGGATAAGCTAGGGTAGTTCCTGGGACATAAATAAAAGGGAATGCGCTTTGAAGCATTACAATTATAACACCGAATACTAGACCAACGCTTCCTCCAAAAATGCAGATTAAAAGCCCAAGTATAAAGAAGATTTGATAAATTCCTTTGGGTGTAGCACCCATGGATTGAATGATTTTCATTTGCCCTTTTTTGTCAATAATCATCATAATTAATGCGCCAACGACATTAAACAAAGCAATAATCATAACCAAGGTGAAAATAAAATATATGGCGAGATGTTCCATGTTGAGCATTTTGTATAGGGCTGTATTTTGTTCTGCTCTTGAAATTAGTTGGATAGGCTTTTTTATCAGGGGCTTAAGTAGTTCAGCCAGCTCGCTTTTAGAAAGAGTAGGTTGGGTTTTTAGAACAAGAGAGGTATATTCTTGTGGCTGAAGGTCTAACAAATTTTGAGCAAGCTCTAGCCTTGAAAAAACGTATTTTTTATCCAGCTCTTCATTGATTTGATAAAGCCCAACGGTGAGTGCATTTACTTGTTTAAATGGGTTTTGATCCAATAGGGTCTGTTTCTTTTTTTTGGGAACTTTAATGTTTAAAAAAGAAGTATAATCGTAAACACCAACACTTAAGTTTCCGGCAATACTAAACCCTAAAACAACATCAGACCCATCAAATGACAACCATTCACCTAATGCAATTAGAGAGTCTATCGCTACAACACTGGTGTAGTTTGGAGGAACGGCTTTTAAATATGCAACTTGATTTTTTTGATCGTAGGAAAGAAAAACTTTTTCTTCAATCTGAGGTGCAATGGCAATTATTTCAGGGAGCGATTCTATTTTACTTAGGAGAGAATCGGAAACATTAAAATATTTTCCTTGAAGGGGTTTGATTTCGTAGTCAGGATCAAAAGATTCACTGAAGGAGAGCCCAAAGGCTTTTAAACCTCCAAAAGCACTAAGTACGATAAATAAAGAAGCTGTAGCAATGACTACCATAAAAAAGGCAAAACCGTTAATTCTATTAATCACCGTTTGAGAGCTTTTTGAAAAAAAGTATCGCCAGGCGATTTTGAGTGAATAAGCTAACATGAGTTTGGTTTTGTCTTATTTTTTTTGACGAGAGGCAAGAATTTCAGGATGGGTTAATGGGTTTGTTCCTTTTTTTAATTCATGATCTATTCCTTCAATATAATCCAGTGAATCGTCAAGATAAAACTGGAGATCAGGAATTCTACGCAATTGGTTTTTCATGCGCTGAGCCAGATCATGACGCAGCTGATAACTGTTTTCTTTAAGCGTACTTACATAATGTATGGCATCTTTGACGGGAAAAATACTTAAATAGATTTTGGCAATGGATAGGTCAGAGGTAACGTGAACCTTAGTGACAGATACCAATAAGTTTTTTACTGAGCCTGCTCGGATGGCAAGTTGGAGTAGGGTAGCAACCTCTTGTTGTAAGACCGTATTAATTTTCTGTTGGCGGGGAGTTTCTTGTTTATCCATGGAACAAAATTACATAGAAAAAAGGGCTTATTGACGTTCCCACTTATAATCGCTATTTAAACGGAAGCTTCCTAAGTGCTCTTTGTTCCATTCTGTAGGTTCTACAAGCGAAAGAAAGGTTTGTGAATTTCCTTGATATAAATGGTAAATTTCTCCTACAATGGGTTCAAACTTAAAATGTGCGCTATATACTTTTTGAGTTTCAGAAGCGATAGTTACAAACGCTTTAATTTTTTCTTGAAGATCATTAAGTTCTGCTTGAAACTGTTTGGACACTTTATCTACGCCCTTTTTTTTAAAAGCATCAATATTTGGCACTTCGATAATTGGCCCACTTAAACTACTCGCATAAGGCAATAATTTGGCGAAATAGCTTTGTTCGTTCTCGTCCCAAACAACCGCATCGGGCTTCTTTTTTTTCATTTTCATTTTTTACAAAGATAAGAGATATCTATTCTTCAGCAATTTTTAGAACTTAGGGAATACAAACACACGACTCTTTAAGATATTCTGTTCTTTTTTGTTATTTTAGGTGCTATATTTGCAGTCTTGTTTTTAAAAGCCCTCAAGCTTTAAAGACTAAAAAAAGGTCCTATAGCTCAGTTGGTTAGAGTAGCTGACTCATAATCAGTTGGTCCCTGGTTCGAGCCCAGGTGGGACCACATCCAAGAATCCTAATCCCTTGTTAATCAAGAGGTTAGGGTTCTTTTTTTACCCAAAATAGGGTTGGTAAACCAAATGGTAAACCAAGTTTGAGTATTTTTTCCTAACTTTATATCAACTTGGTAAACCAAACTATGGGAGTTCACTACATTCTACAATTCAAGAAACCGAAAAAAGATTATACTAAACACGAGGAGGTTTTAGTGAGTGTTCGTTATTATTACAAAGGAAGGAAACTTAATTTAAGTAGTGGAGTTAAGTGTAAAATCAAGGATTGGAACGAGAATTGGGAAAACACTATTAAAAGAGAACCAATTCTTAAAACTGATGTTCAATGGAAGGATAAGAACCTAAAATTGAAGGATAAAGAATCCGAGATTAACAATATTGTTTTACAAATAGAAAAGGATGGTGAAGTTCCTTATGTGGATATTGTTAAATCACACTTGAAGAATCATCAGTATTTGAAGATTAAAAAATCCTTGAAGAAGATACATTTCTATACTCTGTTTGAAATGTTTGAGAGTTGGGTTAATTCTGATTTATACCCAAATAGGGTTTCTTATGTAAAAACCATAAACACTTCAATTAAGGAAATTAAATCATACACCGAAGAATATCAATTCAAACATAAAGTAAAATTACTTCCACAAGATATTGATGAAGAGTGGATTTGGGGATTGATTCGTTGGAGTTATGATAAAGGGATACAACCCACAACAATTAAAAAGAGAATTAAAACTCTT
>Ga0209555_10000103_pt1 | contig 71262 bp, 125 predicted proteins | sample SaaInl85LU_5_DNA_FD_184643 | JGI IMG/M metagenome (GOLD analysis project Ga0209555, IMG submission 184643) | Marine microbial communities from expanding oxygen minimum zones in the Saanich Inlet - ESP_85LU_5_DNA (SPAdes) (version 2) | ecosystem: Environmental > Aquatic > Marine > Intertidal...
CTTATCCTCATCAGCGTACATCATAATATCCGAATCAATCGGCATTTGAAAGGTGTGTCCACCTTTTGGTTTCCAATGTGGAACTTCACCAAATCCGTTGATATCAACGTTGTAGTTCTCAAAATACTGACAGTGTACTAATACTTTAGAATTCATAATTTTATAGTTTTAAGGGTTTAAATTAATGCTTTTAAAATCTTTTTGTAATCCATTCCAACGATACCACCCAATAGAATCATACCACCTAAAATGGTGAAGATAATCTCATTCAACACATCGGCAAATCCAATGTAGTTCTGAATAGTTCCGTTAACCATTCCGATAACCAATCCAACACCGGCTATAATCATTAAAAGGGCTTGATAATTTTTCATTTCGTTTCGTTTAAAGGGGGTTTAACTCTCACTCATTAACAGTACTAACATACGAAAAATAAATGAGAATACCAAATTATTTCTTACTTTTTTTTACACTAATATTTTAAAATTGCCCATCATCTTCAAATGATACCAATTCTGATTCAGTATATTTGTATTCTACTGATAAAGTTGGATTGAATACCGTTTGATATCCACTTTTATTATAAACACTATTAGTGAAGTTACTAATAACTGTATCGATAAAATCTTTCAACATATAAGTTCCATCAGATGAACCAAATCCATGTCCTTCATCCCAATCGGAACTCCACTCTTCAACTATCTGAGTTGCTACATCTACTAATTCAGAAAATTGGATTTGTTCTTTAGAAAACATCGAAGAAAATGATGGGATTCTAATTGCTCTATCGATAAGAGACTGTGGTTGTACTAAATAATTCATAGTTTTAAGGTTTAAAGGGTTTAACACAGTGGGAACATCCCCACTCATTTACTATGTAAATATACAAAAAAAAGTTGAGACTTCCAAATAAAATCCCAACTTTTTTCAAAAAATTTAACCTTAATTTACTTCTCCTCTTTTTGAGTTTCCGTTACCAACTCATCATACTTTTGTTGTAGTTGTTGAATAGCTCCCTTCATATGTTTGGTAGCTGAGTTCAACTTTAATTCTAAGATTTTCTTTGCGATTTTCTCCTTTAGGCTCATAGTAGTTTGGTTTTAATATAAATATAATAGATTATTCGTAATCTTCCGGATTTTCTTCTTTATCTGTTAGGTATTCTAAATAAAAAGACTCCAACTCATCTCTGAGTTCGTTAAAGTTTTCATACAACTCATCTCGATATTCATCATCTTCCCACATTTTATCATAATCAATCTCACCATCCCAATCTTCGATATCATCATAATCATCAGCATACACAAATGCTCCACATGGGTCATACGATTCATCTTCATACGTTCCAATGATATAACAATCTTCTTTTACTTCAGAAAGAACCTTTGCCAATCGTTCCAATAAACCTTGTGGTACACTCCAAGCTGATGTTGTATGTAGGTGTATGTATTCGCAATTATCATCGTATTCAAATTCTGAGTATATCCACTTTGCTCCGATATTATCAATACACCAACCTCTATCGTATTCTTCGGGTGAATCTTCACCAAAGATTCTCTTAACCAAATCTTCAGTATCAACTTGATACTCTCCTTCTTTTGGTGTGAAAATCTCCTTTAATTTTTCTGCTACTTTGATATCACCATTCTTAATAGTGATATAAGTTTCCATATGATTTGCCATAACTTATTTATTAATCTTTATATTCATCAATCGGTTCACCATCTGTATTAACCAAATAATGACACTCTTTTAACATTTCTTGCTGACGTTCGTAGATTGATTCCATAAACTCCATCTGAACTTCATCGTATCCTTTATCTTCCCAATCCATATCGATTGTCGGGTCTTCCATCTCATCTTCTTCAACCCAAATACAAGGTGTACCATCACCATCTTTTTTGATAACAATTGCCCCAATCGGGTCATACCCCTCATCTTCATACACAACTTCTATGAATACATCAGAATCAATCTCTACTAACATTTTATAGAGGTGAATGAAAAACTTAGTAGGTGGATACCATGCAGATGTTAGTGTGAAACTACCATCACCATTGTTATCTTCTAAATATGTCCACTTAGAACCTAAGTTATCGTATGACCAATTGTTCATTACACCACCACCTTCAGCTACTTCTACATTATCGTAAAAGGTTTGAGCAAATGAAGTGATATTTCCTGTTTTTATATCATCCAAAATTCCATCAATATATTTGATAGCTTCTTCGTTTGCATGAACTTCAATAATACTCTTTAAGTAATTTGCCATAACTTATTTTATATTGATTATAATCTATCGGCTGGTTGGAATCCCCCATAACGTGTCCATTCTTCATTTGGTACACCTAATTGTAGGAATGAATCCTCTCCTTTATTACGAGAATCGAAGAACTCTTCCATATCGTAAACTTCTTCCATACATAGTTCATATGATTCATCTTCACCATATTCTCTGATGTTGGTTTCATTCTCATACCATTCGTAATTGTAATACACATGCTCAGCTAGGTACTCTTCTAACTCATCATTAGTTGTTCCCTCATATGGTGGTTCACACTTACGAAGTGCTTCTACGTTTACTTCAATAGGTTTACTTGCTGCTGAAACAGTCCAAGTTTCAACTTTTCTAACATAAATTTTATCACTCATAACTTATTTGATTGCTTTATGGTACATTGTTCGTACCTTATTACCCAATTCCGAATCATTTGGAGTATCCTTAATCATTGATTCGGGAACAAAGTAGATTCTATCTTCACCACTACCACTTAAATCACCCCAACATTCTTTACACATCTGACCTGCTCCCTCTACATAGTGAGAACGATATTCAATGTTTACATCTTTGTGATATGGTGTTTCAACACCACAACTAATACAATTATCCTTTGCCATAATCTTCTATGTTTTTGTTTACTATTTCTGGATTTTGTTTTATGGTTTGTAGAGTAATCAAATCTTTTAATTTAGTTGTACTCCAACCATGTGAGCGGGTAGTATAAACCACTTTGATATTTAGATGGTCTCCTGTAAATCGTTTACCTATATAATCATCACCCAATATTCTAACATCAGGAGTATAGAATTCTATTAATTTTAATAAGTCAGCTTCATCATCATATGAAACAACCTCATCTACATATCTACAAGCCATTAGAGTTTTATATCTCTCATATAATGGTATTACCGGAGTGTATTTATTATTCCTATAAGCTGATGGGTCTCTCTGAAGGAAAACTATAAGGTGGTCACAATGCTTCTTAGCTTCTTCAAATGTGTAGATATAACCCGGATGTAACAAATCAAAGTTACCAGCAGTAAATCCCACAATATTTTTACTATCCTTTACAAACATATTTACTATTATTTTCCAAACTTTTTTCAAATATACGAATAATTTTTTATATCACCAAATTTATTTCCAAAAGATTTGAACTCCTATCAATATAATTGCCAACAATAAGGAAATACCTGTCTTTGTAGTGATACCTTCATTCAAAAATAAGAAGGTCATTACAGCGAATATCACAATCCCAGTTGCCTGTCCTAAGAATCGACCTGGCCACAATTGCCCATCGAAGTGGTGGGCTACTAAGTATGTACCTTTGATGAAAATATATGAAATGAAAGTACCACCTATCATAGATAACAATAATGGATTTCTCTTAAACCAAGGCCAAACAAATTGTCCGTTAGTTTGTATCCAAATTAGTGCCTGTGCAATAGTGAATAGGAGTACACCTACTATGAGATTTTTCATCTATCTTTTTTAAATCCTTTTATAGTACTTGCATCCTTATCCATTTTCTCTTCGATATCATCCAACCTTTTATTTAATAATTCCAAATCTGATGCGAAATCTGAAAATGCTTTATTCACATCATCTGCAATTTGATAATCATTTTGTTCTAATTGTTCCAACTTTACCTTATTCACAGGTGCTTTTGGTTTGCTAGTTCTTACAATCAATATTGTAAGTAACACAATTGGTGTACATATCACCAATAGTAGTAAAAACGCAACTACGATAGTTGCTATCATATTCATATCCATATTTCCCACTTATTTATGTGATTAAACTTACATTAACCACCATTACTACTATAAATACCTAATACAAAAAGTATTAACGTGTCCTACTTCTGATTCCTTTGTTCTTACCATCTATAATCATCTGCAACTTACGTTCCAAATCACTAATTATTTTGATATTACCTCCACCTGATTTTGCCTTTTCTGATGCTATTGTTGATTCTAAATTTGCAATAACTTCTTTTTTACGTTTTTCGCTCATAACTATTTATTTAAATATTCAAATATACCATCGTAGATTAACTTACTATACACATCAGAACCTACCTCAGATTGTGTAACTTGTACCGAATCAAATGCGTAACATACTGCTTCACTAACATCTGAGTTGGAGTATTTTACTTTACTGTTTTCAATTTCATCGTTTACCAATTGAACATAACCAACACTATTTAACCAATCTTCGTATTCTGCATCTCTTAGATGTCTATTGTATAGATAAGCCTCTATATCGTATGAACTCATATCGTTTATAAGAGCCTCTTTAATTTTTGCCATTTTTATCTTTGTGATTTAATATTAACATTTTTATAAATTCATATCCTACATAGATAGCTATTACGGGCATACCTACATACATAATACCATTCTGAAATATTTCTCCGAACTCCATAATCTTTAAGTTTCTTATAACTATTAACGGTAAAGGGTAACGATACTACCGAAGTTCTTATCGAACACCTCTAATAGATTTTCGTAATCACCACTTCTCATTTCTTCCATAATCTCAGTACCATTCAATCCTAATTGTTTAGCGAGGTTTTTTGCAGTACCTAAGAGGTAGAAAGCGTTTCCTTGCGGACCTGTTAAATCAATTGTAATTCCGTTTTGTTTTGGTTTTTCTAAAATTGCCATTTTGTTTATTTGTTTTAGGGTTTAACTCTCACTCATTAACAGTACTAATATAATAAAAAAAGTTGGAACTACCAAATGTAATCACAACTTTTTTTAAATTATTATATTTGAGCGGTAGATGGGACTCGAACCCACAACATTCAGCTTGGAAGGCTGATACTCTACCGATTGAGCTACTACCGCTTAACTATCGTTCCTTAGTTTGTTATTTAGATATTTTGGTAATTTCGAATGAATTTATCTAACCTTTCATTCAAATCTTTAATCTCATCCAATGCCCTCTTTACTTCTTTACCAGAAGCAATTTGGTCTTTGAACTGAGATTGTAATTTATCATTACGAGAATCAATGTAACGATAAATTTCGTTCATATTATTCTCTGATATGGTGTGGAGTGAATCCACATAATCAGTTAACCTTTCGGTTTCTTTATCCAAATTCTGATTCAGAATCTGAACTTCACTATGGATATCTCTATCCAGAGTATCCAATTGTTCTTTGAGTCTTTTCACACTCATATAATTCACAAACGTACCCACAACCATCGCTACAACGATAACTGCACATACACCTAAAATAAATGATGTTATTTCCATAATTTTCTTTTTAAAATGTTAATATTTCAAAGAACGATAGTTGTGGACCTTATAGGGCTCGAACCTATGACCTACTGATTATGAGTCAGGTGCTCTAACCAACTGAGCTAAAAGTCCAAAAGTACTTAACTACGAATCGAGCTTCCAGAGGGACTCGAACCCACGACCTGCTGATTACAAATCAGCTGCTCTAGCCAGCTGAGCTATGGAAGCAATGTTGTACTCCGTAGGGGAATCGAACCCCTCTTTTATGGATGAAAACCATAGGTCCTAACCGATAGACGAACGGAGCAAAATGAGAGAGGGTTCGGGTCTTTCAAGGTTTCTGATTGGGTGCAATTAGAGGCGTCTAGCTACTACAAACCTTTTTTCGCTAATTAATTCTCTCTACTTCCCAATTACAGCTTCACTACCTCTCTCTAAATAATGAGAATAGATATTTGCAACTACCTATTCTCGGAAAAACTTACCCTAAGCGCCCTATTCTAATGGGAAGGGGGATAAGTACTATTAACATAAAAAAGTAGGTGACCGGGGACACCCCAATCCTTAACCCCATGAAGGAGTATGTATTCTTTCGAACCTACTTTGCGGAAGAGACAGGATTCGAACCTGCAAAGCTTTAACACCCGACGGTTTTCAAGACCGTTTGACAACCATTGTCCACTCTTCCTATTTGGTAAATGAAAAGGAAGCTACCCTTATGAGATGATACGTCTATCATTTTTATCTCCCTAATGGGAACTCAGTTACGGCCAGACCTTATAGTAGCTGCAGACTACAAGGGTTTTACTTTTTCCTCAACCTTTTCATTTTACCAATAATATGTTAGCTACTAACAACTACGTTGTGTTCACCGGTGACCCGAGAAGGATTCAAACCTTCGACCGTTGCATTAGAAGTGCAATGCTCTATTCGCTGAGCTATCGGGCCAATTTTACTTTGTACTACGGGCGGGAATCGAACCCGCACGAGCATTACTGCTCATCAGGGCTTAAACCTGACGTGTCTACCAATTCCACCACCATAGCCTCATTCTTTCATTATTGGTATACATCATTTCAAAGAACACTTCTATCTCTCTTTTACTTCGTAAAGATACGAAATAAATTTGATTCTCACAAGCTTTATTTCAAATTATTTTGAGGTACGTTTACCTCTCTCTCATTTACTCCGTAAAGATACGAAATAATTTTAATATTACCAAATGGTATAATAAGTATTTTTAAATTATTTTTTAGAAAAGGTTACAGTTCGTAAGTCACCACCAGAGTGATATAATACAAATGAGTTAAATCCAAGCTTATCCATCCTATCTATAAATGATTTCTGAAAATCTTCAAATTCTTCATAGGTTTTATGGAATTCTGCAGCTAAACATCTAATTGATTGTAGGTTCTCATCAGTTATTGCTTCCAATACTTCAACCTCACCACCTTCGATATCTATCTTCATAAAATCGATAGTGTTATCATACGCTTTGAATACTTCATTGATTCCAACAACGAATACTTTCTCCGAATGGATTTCATTTTTAGTATCCATCAGTTTATCTTGTGCTAACGTAGTTGCTCCACCTGTATTATTGTTTGATGTATGTATGGTAAATGTTTCTATTTTATTATCACCACCTACCGCATTCTTATGAGCTATACACTTACTATCTAAATTTCTTACTAAACAATTGAATGTATTGGACATTGGTTCAAAACAAATAACCTTAGATGCACCTCTTTGAATCGCACGATGTGCAAATACACCAATATTAGCCCCCAAATCCAATACAACATCATCTTCTTTTATATAACAATCATATCTCTCATAATCACATCCAATATCATTGTGGATGTAACTATTGAAGTTTTCTTGCCATTGATAATTGTATGAATCGAACTCACCATTCACAAATTTCTCAAAAGTAAAGTGCTTTCCTTCTCTTTCTAAATCCCTTAACTCAACCAATCCATCAGAATCAATTGTGTAAAACTTTTTTGTTCTCATAACTTAATTTAAAATTGTCTCCAATCAAACTTACCCAATGTAGGTTGTGGTGGGTTTAACACTTCATCTATTGCTGTGTTTATGTATTTAAAACGTTGTTTTAGTGGTTCACTCACACCATTGTTGTGATTACCTTCAACGTTTACATCTACCACATTAGATAAATAATCTAGTCCAATAGGTCTTAGTTCCAAATCTACCTTTTCCCTAATTCTCATTATATCATCCCATAGAGTTGTACCATCAATAGTTCTACCATCGGTAATACTACCATCTTTATGCTCATGCTTCCTAACATAAGTGAGTACTCTTTTCAAACTTTGAAATCCCAATCCCAAATAATCCAATGAAGATAAGAACTCCAAATCATCCACAAAGTTTGAAGTCATTGTAATCTTATCCGATACTTTAAGAACAGATGATGTTCTCATTATATATGGGTGAAATACACACATAATATTCAGCTTAGATGCATGTATTATAGATGTAATATGTTGTGGCTCATCATAGTAGTTTTGAGTAAATGTCCAAGGAGTATTCCAAGGTTTCTCAACATAACCAGCCCATATATCCCTGCTTTTTGGAATATCCAATGGAGTTATGGTTGGCATTATTTCAGTTAACTCTTTACTTTTATCTTTAAATAATACAGACGAACCATATGCAAAATCCAAATCAGGTGTTTCTGAAAACACTTTATCTATGAATGATAATGAATCAAAATCCAATAAATCATCATCATCCAATCGAATCATAACTTCACCATTAGATACTTTGGGAGCAATCTTCCAACTCTCTTTAAATAAATGATATGAACCACCTGAATTAATATATGTTATAGTATGGGTTGGAACTCTTTTTTTGAATTCATTTACCACCTTTTGGTTCTTTGGATTATCACCATCATCAAATACAATCACTTCCCAATCTTTGTGGGTTTGTAATTGTATTGATACTAATGATTGTTCTAAGAAATCAGGCCTATTACAAGTTCTAACTATAACCGATATTTTCATTTACCTATTTTAGATTCATCATAGATGTAATCTCATCTATCAGCTTTTGTTCGTTTTCTTTACATTCACTTACATATTGTAAATCACCTTCATTAATTGCAGCCAATTTTTGCTCACCCCACCATTGGAGTTCATTCTGCATTTGTTCTACTTCTGAGTAATTCTTAATCATTACTATATTTTTTTCTAACCCTTTCCGAAATTGGTATAGGGTCATTGTTTTCATCAATTCTAACGAACTTTATGTTCGTAGATAGTATAACCGATTGTTGGCCAGAATACACATTATGTGCTCTAGCTTCTAAGTATAAGGTAAGTGAAGTATGACCTATATCAGCAACTCTACCATAAATCTTCAGAAGTTGTCCCTCTTTAGCAGGTTTCTTAAAGATACATTCATCAATTTTCACCGTTACCATTCGAGGTGTATCCGCTATTTGAGTTGCCAAAGCGGCTCCAGCAGAATCAATCCATAGCATTAAATTTCCTCCAAATAGATTACCATGAAACCCCAAATCACTTTTCTTAACTGGGTGAGTACTAATTAGTTCAAAATCATCTATTACTTCCATAACCACTTATATGTTTTTCTATGTTTAATTTGGGATATTTGGGCTTGGGATATATCATACTTTTCTGATATGATTCTATACCTAACTCCATCCTTAATCATCTTATCTATTTCCAATACAACCTCATCGGAGTGCTTAGCATTGTGTCTAGCTAATTTCTCTTTGGTTGATTCGCTCAATACCTTACCTTTATGAGCTTCGGATATTCTGCGCCTTACATCCTTTCTAAACTCACTATCTCTATCATATTCCTCTTCATAATATCTTCGAATACCAGCAATCCTAGCTTCAATATCTTCCTTTGTAGGTTTCTTACCTTTTTTTCTACCCAACTTAATAGCTTCAATTCGTTCTTTGGAATGTTTAATCCCCTTTAACTTATTACTAATCTTTTTTCTTTGCTCCAATGGTATTGTATACCCTCTTAACTCATCAGCTTCCTTACCCAACTTTCCAGCCAACATTCTTGCTGCTGCTAAGTCTTTCATATTACCAGTTTCAATATATTGTTTGGAATGTATTTCATAGTGTTCATCCAATGATACACACATTAAATTACTTAGTTCGTTGTTCTTACGATTTCCATCTTTGTGATGTATCTCATAGCTTCTACCTTTATCATCTTTAGGTATATCACCATAGGTAGATTCCCACAGTTTTCTATAATTCATAATAAGTTATTTTATTATAAATATAAGAGTTTACCACCAAACATCAGTTTTCTACCAAATTATTTTAAGTATTTTTCAAGATACATCATCTAAACTTACACCATTCTCCTGCATCAACTCAAAGAGTTTCTCTCTAGCCTCAACATACGCATCATACTTATCTGAATTGTATTCTTCATCAGACATATATTTGTACTTCTTTCTCAACCATTGGTCCATCTGCCAACAAACATTCCACCAATCTGATGCTTTGGTTGCTAGTTTGAACTCTTGGTTATCTTCAGGTAGATTAAAAGTTAAAGTTGCTTTCATTTCTCTTTGGTGTTAAAGGTTTCTAATATATGCAGAGCAAAGTCTGCCATCATATCATAATGGTAGTGTGCATAGGTTTGTCCTTCACTACGATTAGACTGAACAAAGTCATCAGTCATAGATAGAATCTTGTCGTATGTATCAGTACCATATTCTGCTAATACTTTATCCCATTCCTCCTTCAGCACCTCTTTAGGTGTTGTTTCAACGATGTATGCCATCTCTTCACCAAAGTTCTTGAAATCTGCTTGTGGATTGTAATTTGGATTTACTTCACTCATTTCTCTTTTGTTTTAGTTCTAAACCTAAACGGATAATACGGATAACTAGACATCCATTCTACGCCATACTTGTCTTTATAGAAGCAAACTTGTGTACCGCTTACAACATCTGTAAAAGAAGTTCTAAGAGTCCTCTTCATCGTGAACATACTGATTAGTCTTTTCATTTCTCTTTGGTGTTTAACGTTTAACTCTATTTCTTAGACTGAACCAATTTGATATCGATAATGTCATAAATGTATAAGAAAGTATTGTTCCTACTATCCATAATCCAGCATATCTATGTTCAATTGATGTATAGATACCCATTACTAATATACATAAACCCAAAAACCAAGCCAATACCCATCCAGTTAATGGGACTTTACTTATAACTTTTGATTCTAATTTTTGAACCCTCTCATCATGCACAACTCTACTAAGAGCATCTTGTAAATCCTTACCATATGCTGGTACTACTTCTGTAGTTCCATCGGTATTTTGGATAGTTATTTCATACTTTAGCCAACCATCGAACTTCTTACTTTCCTTTCTCAGTTCTACATGAATTGCTTTCCTCTTCATCTTCATCTTCATCTTAATTTTCTATTCTACAATTTCCCAACTAAATGGGTTACGATTACGTTGATATTGTTCCATTGACCAATCAATATTATCAGTACTTAACTCAATGAGTTCAGGTTGAACATCATCGGCGTTTAAATAAGTTATTTTTACTTTATATTCTTTCATAGTTACAAATATACGAATTATTTTTTACATTACCAAATTTCAAACCCACCACATTCTCTTAAAAATGAGATAAAGTTATTAACATGTCTTAGAGGTGCTGAATGCGATGGTTGTACTATCGTGCCATCATCCATTATCACACTACCATATAGGATTGAACCATATGGATATTGTTCATTCAATACCTCATTGATTTCTTCACCTAAGAACTTACCATCCATACTTGCCCAACTTCCTAAGTTGAGGTAAATGGTATCTACTTCATCTTCCAGCTCAGTTTGAGTTTGGACAATCTCTTCCAAGGCTTCAGCCAATCGGTTACAATCTTCTTGATTGTCTAAACCAGCTCCATCATTAGAACCCCAATTACTCAAATCAAATCCCAACTCATAATCATCATTGGCAAAATCCACCAACATTACAATAGGTCTCCATCCCCACCAATTGGAACGGAAGTAATCGCCGGGATTTTCCTCTTCCCATTTATCCAAATGTTTGAAGAACATTTCTTTTTCTTCCTCATCAGTATCTTTCCAATTTGGATATTGAGGTTTTGGTGAACGAATAATTGGATTTATTCCTGAAATATCTACTCCCATAACTTAAATTGCTAAATGTGTTAATTTTTCGTTTAATCTTTTCATATGTTTACAAGGTGCGAACTTACGAAACTCCCTTGCTTTACATTCACAATCTACGATTTTCCAATCGGTAACTGTTACGTTGTAGTAGGATAACTTACCAGTCTTTTTACTCCTACTTCCCATTTCTCTATATTTCCAAGTCATATTAATCGAACCATTGTTTACGATTAGTCTTAATGTTCTTTATACCTTCATCTTTGTACTTAGGATTATCCTTTTCCATCTCATCAAATCGTTCTTTAATCTTTTCAAATGCGATTTGTTCGTTCTTCTTACCAATCTCATCAGCTCTCTTTAACTCTTCATCAGTAAGTTGTTTACCTTGCGTTGCGGCTGTTATGGATGCATATCGTTTAGTGTGGTATGAACTTAGCGGTTTACTGAATTGTTTCAGATACTCAGCTTTTTGGTCTAAGTAATCTAAGAAAGCATCAAAGTTTTCTTTACCTAACGTATCCAACTCCTCATCGGATAGTGGGTTGTTTGGGTCAAACTCTACCATGCAGTTTCAACTAATCCAATTGAACTTAACTCTGCTTTTACTTTCTTAGAACCTTTCGTAATAAGGTCAACAGCCATCACAGCTTCAATAACTGCTTGTGCTTTTTGTGGATTGATATACTTCTTACCAACTAAGTTTTTAACTCTAGCGGGAGCTTTATCAATCTGAACCATAGTTGGAAACTTATCGGTTCCAACAGGAATTACCGTTACATTTTTATAACGAACTTTCTTTTCTAACTTTTCTACTGCTAATGGTGAACTCATATCTTTTATAATTTTAAACGTTAACTGAAATCATATTCATAGGAACTGTGTAAGTTCCATATCCATTCAATACTTTTAGAACGGCCTTAGTTCGGTTGATTTTCTCAACTCTGAGTTGTTTACCACTCAACTTAGGGTGATTCACACTCACATTAGCCCCAACATAAAGGGATTCCTTCACATTAAGAGCAGTTTCACTCTTTTTAATCTTAATCACTTCAACTACTTTCTTATTTAAGATTCGTAGTTCTTCAATACTCAATTTAGTTAATTCTGAATAATTCATTTTATTTGTTTTAAAGGGTTTAACACAGTGGGAACTCACCCACTCAATTACTATACTAACTTACGAAATTAATTTGACATACACAAGCTTTTGTTGAATTATTTTTCAACTTTTTTGTGTTTCTCTTTTCGAGTGTACTTCTTTTTGTTTTTGTAGATATTAGGACGGGTAGCCATCTTAATCTCTTCTTGCGTTACTATTATCTTCTTTATCATCTCTTTCTCAATTACAGTACTAACATACGAAAAAGATTTGATATAAACAAGCTATTTCTTACTTTTTTTCCAAAGTTCGTAATCTTCTTCGTTTACTTTGTATCCCCAGTGGATTAAAGATTGTCTAGCTCCCAACGAATAGGATTCATCTGAGATATCACCACCTCTTTTATGAATCTGAGTGTAGATGTAGTTTCTCCATCTTCCAGTCTCACCACAAAAGTTTAACCATCTACGAATCTGCCTTTCATCATCCTCACATCTTCGACCCATATAGTATCTACAATACCATTGAAACCAACCACGAGGGTCTATTGGGTTTATCCAACCCATCTTTTCCCATTCTTCTTGTGATTGTCCGCATTTGGTTTTAAAGTAGTTTACCTTACGAAGATACTTCTTTGAGTAATAGAACTCAGTAGGTAATCCCTCAAACCAATCTGATGGGAACTCATTTACATCTATATCGATATTTCTATCAGTTGGATGAAAGTAAGTACCACCAAACGAACCCATTTGGATAATCTCTTTGGGTGTTAAGTTAGGTTTAAACAATTCGTGCATCATCTATTTTATCACATAAATAAAACATCCCATCCTTAGCTCTAAGGATAGTTTCACAATGATAGTTATCACATACCACTTTTGCCCCAAACTCCTTTATAATAGGTTCAAATTGGGTTATAGGAAAGGTTCTCTTAACTATGTATAGCTCATCTCCAACTGGCAATACTTGCTTATTAAACATATCTTTTGAATCCTTTGATTTCTACTTTGTTAGATAAATCGATTATTGATTTGATTTCAGTTTCCTTTGTTTGAATCAAAGAACGAGTCATTGCTAACAACTCCAAATCATATTCTTTATCAATCCAACGCATGAATAATTTGGTTAGGATTTTTGATTCAACTTTTTGTAGTAAGTTTTTAATCATTATATAAATAATTTATAGTTATTTTCTTCTTTGTATGCTGCAATCTCATATGGATGGTCCGAATAACCATATCCCATATTATAGTACCTCTTCATCCAAGATGGTGATTGTAGGTAGTGTTGGTATTCGTGAACCAATGTTTGAATAACATGCTCTTTATCTTCCATCTTAGGATAGTAAATGATAATCTCATTGTTCATATTACAATACTCAGCATCAGGGTTTTGTTCACCCATTGTACCATCATCTTCTTCACCACTATAATGAGAGTAGATGGATGTATCATAATCTACATATGGAGTAGATGGTTGGAACTTAGAAAGTCCATAATGTTCTACAATCTTAGGAAAGGTTTCTTCTACTATTTTTTGTATTTCGTTTAGCTTCATATCTTAATCAATTACTTTGTAAACATACGAAATTTATTTCATATATCCTAATCTTTTTTGAATTATTTTACTTACCAAATACAATATTCGATATAACCTCCTCTACTACATTTCTGTATTTTTCTATTTGTTGTTCCATACTCAATCCAATTAGAGAAATATTACCAATATGAGTATAATCGCCAGTTTCAACATTTGAATGTGCTATTGGAAACTGACCTTCTTCTTCCCAATTTGGAGTAGCATATACTACCATATCAGAACTTTCTTTGTACCATTCAATTGTTCCACTTCGTTCATCCATTGTAGGAGAGTATCCGTATAATGGCTTCATTGATTCAATTTGTTCTGATTGTAAATAAATTTGATTTTTCATTTTGTTTGTTTTAAAGGGTTGACGTTGGTGAGAACTCACTCACTCAATTACAATGTAAACATACGAAAAATAATTGAGACTGCCAAATTTTTGGCAAGAAAAAACCCAACTTTTTTTAAGTTGGGTTTTCTTCACATTCAATCACTTTGAATTACGATTGAATTAAAATTTGAATTTCTTTTTTAGTTTCTTTCCAGTTTTACTAGCACCCTTAGATACCGATTTACCAGCATTAGATGCTGTGTTAGAAACATTGTTGACTACTTTGGTAGTTTCTTTAGCAACTGTTTTTGCATCATTACTAACTGTATTAGCAACTGAATTAGCCGAATCCTCTACGAACTCTTGAGCTGGTTTAGTATCTACACTAACTGAAAGGTCAACATCTACACCCACTCCTAATGCAAGTTCACCATCAACACCAACAGTTGCAACACCATCATCCATTGTAGCACCTCCACCAACTTCAGCACCTACTTGTGCTCCAACCGATACTCCAGCACCGGCTTCAGCACCATTACCATTTTTATCGTAAGTACTATTAGATGCTCCCACACCTACTGATACTCCAGCCATTGCTCCTGCATGTCCTTCGGCACCATCTTTACCAACTTGTCCACTTGCACCAACATAAGCTTTAGCTTCTGCTCCAGCGTGAACTTCAGTTGTATTAGTTACTCCACCATACTCTACTGAATTGGATGCTCCTACTTCAGTTGATGCTCCCACTTCCGCATGTGCATCAACATATGCGTTTCTACCATCCCAACCAGCTTCAGTTGTTGCTTCAGCATGAACTTCAGCTTCAGCATGTGCTTCTTGTGAAATGGTTACATCACCAATTTGGTTTGAATTTTCTACTCCAGCATGAACTTCTGCCCCTGCTTCTACACCAGCACTTACTGATGTGTTTGTAACTTCAGTTCCAGCAGATGCTCCTACTGATGCTCCGGCGTTTTCGTTACCTACCGATTTTGATTCATCTACCATAATTTATTTATTTTCCTGTATCGGATAAGGATTCCCCATCCTCTTCATCCATTTTCTGCACCAACATTTTATCTTTATCGGTATCACTAAACCAATAATCTATAATCTTACCATACGAACCTATCAATGCTCCTAAAAGAAGTAGTAATAGTTCTTTCCACTCCCCACTTACTTCGGATTCCGAATGGATGGATAGTAGGATTCCCATTGTAATTGCCATAAAAGTGATTAAGACTACTAAAGTCATTAACCACCTTCTATTCATCATTGATAAGAGTAATTTCTGAAATCCTCTTTCTTCTGGCTGTTCTTCGGGGTTGGGTTTATTTTCTAACATTTATTTCTTTTTCTTTAATCTACTCTTTTCTTTTCTACCTCTATTCTTACTTTCAGATTCGAAACCTACAATCTTACCACCTTTGTGTGAAGCATCTTTACCATCACCATTTCCGTAAGTACCTTTATCTCTATTGTACTTATTTAATTCAGCTCTATACTTCTTTGCTTTAGTTGATGATTGGAATTTCTTATACTCAGCTTTGTAATCTCTCTTAGCTTTCTCATCCAATTCAACTCTATCACTTTCGGTGAATTTTATGTTAGATTTTCCACCAAACTTCTCAGCTTCCTTTTCTCTGAATGCTGGTAAGTATTTGAATCGGGCTCTTTTTAGAACTTTCTTTTTCTTCTTAGCTACCCACTTTTCAATTTGTTTCCTTTGTATGATTGTTAGTTCCGATTTTGGAACATCTGGAAATAACTTATTCCTAAAGAATTCGTACACATCTCTATAAGCTGCTTTGTATGCTTTCTTATAAAGTTGTTCACTACCTTTCTTTCTCAACATTGTACGTTGACGTTTACGTTGAATCAAACGTTGCTTACCAGCCATCGCTCGTTTACGAGCCAACTTCTGCATCGGAGTTAGAGCTTCCGTTTCAATTTCGGATAATATTTCAGTTAGTTTAATCATATTCTACAAAATTCTAATCTTGTGGGACGTGCACCATCCCAATAGATTGCTTCTCCTGATTCTTGTGCATAAAAACCAGCGGGCGGTCTAATTGTTCCAGCTGAATTAGCCCAAAATTGAAGTTCACTTGCGGAAACAGTCATACGTCCATCATTACCCCAATATTGACCCGGAGAACGGAATGAGTTTTGACAAGCTAAGTCTAAACTTCGTGTACTGGTATCGGAATTACCAGCCCAACCAACATTTCGTAAAGAAACAAAAGTTGGAACAGGTGGACGTGCACGGTGATTATATCCATACCATTCAGATATTGCAGCAGGATTACTACTATTTGGCCTTCTTGAACTATTTTGATTTATAGTAGCATAACCCCCATTCTCCGCTGTATCCAATGATATATACGATGATGAAACTCTACGAAGTTCCGTATTTATTTGAGACATTCCAATTTGTCCTGATGTGGGTAATGCCATAGTTTATTACTTTTCTATAAATATCAAAAAACAAAAAACCCCACCGAAGTGAGGTTTTCTTATCAATGATTCACAAATTGAGAATTATCCCATCAACATTTGTGGTTGTTGAGGTTGGTTATTCTTTTCAGCCTTATCAACCACCATACATTCGGTAGTTAAAATCATACCCACAACTGAACTTGCGTTTTGTATTGCGGTACGAGTAACCTTCTTAGGGTCAATAATACCATCAGTAAACATATCCACAAATTCTTCACTCTTAGCGTTGTAACCCAAATTATTACCTCCTTCAACATCCCAATGGTCAAATAGAGCTTTGATGATATCATCGGAACGTTGTCCAGCATTTTCCAAAATCTGAGTGATTGGTGCTCTCAATGCTTCTCTAATTACATCAACTCCATCTTCTTCCCATTGGTCCAAATCTGCGGTATTTGCAAATTCGGTTACGGCTTTCAAAGTACGAAGTAGAGCGATACCACCACCTTCAACAACACCTTCTTCAATTGCCGATTTGGTAGCTTGAAGTGCATCATCTACTCTATCTTTCTTTTCCTTCAACTCTACCTCAGAACCAGCTCCGATGTAAAGAACTGCAACTCCACCAGCTAACTTAGCCAATCTCTCTTGCATCTTTTCCTTTTCGTAATCTGATTGCGAATCTTCAATTAGAGTTTTAATTTGTTGAACTCTCTCAGCGATTTCTTCACTTTCACCAGCTCCGTTTACCAAAGTAGTGTTATCCTTAGATACGATAACTTTCTCAGCTACACCCAACATATCCAATGTTGCATCTTCTAACTTCATACCCACTTCAGGTTGGATGAATGTACCACCAGTTACCACAGCGATATCTTTCATAATCTCTTTCTTTCTATCACCGAAAGCTGGTGCTTTAACTGCACATACATTAAGAGCTCCTCTGAGTTTGTTTACTACTAATGTACCTAACACTTCACCTTCCACATCATCAGCGATAATCACTAATGGTTTTGAGGTTTGAGCAACACCTTCCAATAGAGTAAGGATATCGTTCATATTTGAGATTCTACCATCGTATAATAAGATGTAAGGATTCTCTAACTCAGCCTGCATCTTCTCTTGGTTGGTAGCGAAGTGAGTTGAAAGGTATCCCTTATCAAACTGCATACCATCTACTACCTCCATATAGGTTTGCATACCTTTGGATTCTTCAACAGTAATCACACCATCTTTTCCAACTTTCTCAAACGCATCAGCGATAAGTTTACCGATGTTCTCATCACCATTTGCTGATACTGTTGCGATTTGTTCTACCTTATCACCAACTTTGATTGCTTGGTTTGATAGTTCGTTTACAATAATATCCACTGCCTTATCCATACCTCTTTTGAGGAATACTGGATTTGTACCAGCTTCTACCATTTCAAAACCTTTCTTAGCGATAGCTTGTGCTAAGACTGTTGCTGTTGTTGTACCATCACCAGCAGAATCGGCTGTTCGTTGTGATACATCCTTTACCAATTGTGCTCCCATATTAAGGTATGGATTTTCCAAATGGATTTCCTTTGCTACACTCACACCATCTTTGGTAATGTGTGGTTGACCTGGTCCTTTTTGGAGTAGAACATTTCTACCCATCGGTCCAAGTGTTACTTTTACTGCATCCGCTAGGATATCTAATCCGGTTTTCAGAGCTTCTCTTGCTTCTGAATTGAACTTCAATTGTTTACTTGCCATAACTTATACTATCATTAAAATTTCTGATTCTCTTACTAAGAAGTAATCCTCACCATCCAATCGAACCTTCTGTCCACTTCCATTGTTGATAAGAACTTTATTACCTACTTCTACACTTAATTTAATTAGTTCACCATTACCACCAATGAATCCATCGGATACTGAAACTACTTCAGCGGTTTGAATGGTTTGAGTGGATTGATTTAAAATAATACCACCAGTTGATTTTTTCTCAGATACCTCTTCTAATTTAAGAAGAACCCTATCTGCAAGGGGTTTGCCATAAACTACCATAAACTTATTTTTATTTTATTTGTTCGTAATCATTTACTAAATCTCTGAAGATAGCACATAATTCGTACTCTTCTATATCTTCATTATACTTCATTAATAACTCAATCCAATCCACACCGAAACCTTTTACTAATTCAATAGGGTCAACTTCATATCTATGGTATGCTTCCATAAACTCCTGAGTTAAATCCATCAACATAGCTTCTTTAGGTTCACCAAAGTGTTTTATGAATCCTTTAACTGTCTTTATATCTTCTAATTCAAACATAGTTACAAATATACGAAAAATATTCCAATTATACAAATACTGACAAATCGTCAGTACATTTTTATTTTAGGGAACAAAACTTCCTTCATAAAGTACTCTGCTCTCTCTTTTCCAATGTTTGCCGTTAATGCTCCCATTGTTCTTTTGTTGGATGCTTGGTGTTCACAATATGTATTCTGATTTTCTATGATGGTTTCAATATCATTTACATCATCAGTAATATCCTCATCCGAATTTACCTTATCCATCCACTTTTGAAATGCTTCAAATCCAACTTCGAAGATTTTCTCATATTCATCCTCAGTAGGTCTTACTGCAATGAAACTCTCAGAAAATACAGTTGCCCAAACGGGTAACTTTCTATCTTTATTCCAAGTTGAATCGTGCCATTTCTCTTCGTACATCACAGGAGACCAATCTATGAATACTCCACTAATCTTCGATGTACCCTTTTCTTCATCTTCATAACCTACTACATCAAACCCAAAGATAGGTGCCTTAGAATTCTCAGTTGGGAAAGCAGTAATGTGTACCACTTGCAATCCTTTGTGAGAATATCTTTCAACATGAGCCAATCTGAATTTATCATTTTCATAGCGATAATTTTCCCATCCGTAATCATCAGTTGGTACTTCAGTAACCCCACTCTGAGATTCTATCAGTTCTTTGAACTTCTCTGAGTGGTAGTATATCCTATCTTTTAGTTTGTAGTAACTCATAGTGTTTTTTCCAATTCTCCCATGATATCAATCATAAAATCAAAACCTCTATTCACTTCATCAGCCCACTCATCTTTTTGGATTGCTCTAATGTGTGCAGCAGATTCGTTCATATCTTCGAACTCATACATATTACCATCACCTGGCGTAACTCTCTTCATCATCTGCCCACCAAACATAATGGCTAGGTAGTTAAGATAGATGTGAGCATTTACAGTCTCTTGGTCTAAATCTTTGAGGTAGTTTACATATCGTAGAGTAGCCTCATCAGTTTTGATAGTTCTACCAATGTTCAATGAACTGATATCTTTACTAACTGCATACTTTCGTTTCAATCCTTCATGTGGCATCTCAAAGTTATCTTCGATAATTGAGAATATTCCCAACTGAGATGTTAGGTATTGTGCATATTGTTCGTTGGTTAGTTCACCTTTAAACATTTTCACATTGAATGGCATTCTTTCTACCTCTTTGTGTTTATCGTGTGTTGCTTCTTTTAGTGGTTTCATAATTTTGTTATTTCTATTACTATTTCAGTTTTGTTACGATGGAGTTCATACCCAGTCCATCTATTATCTAATTTGAATATCTTTGAAAAATTAAATACCTCAATCTCATTACCATCTACCCACCCCATAAGTGAATTGGGTGCATAATCTATACCTAAACTGGTTATTTTATTTTCCAAATATAGTTTTCTTATGTGTGGTTTTAAATTTAATATTGGTATGTGTATTGTCATTTTTTATTTATGTTTGTCAAAATTTCACCCAATTCATAAATAGTATCTACTGCCCAAACGCACCCACAATCGTTAGGTCTAAATACCCACTCATTCAATCCATCTAATATAATGTTTCCTGCATGCTTGCCTGTATTTTTGGATACTACTTTGATATTTCTATCATCTATGGGTTGTATTTCTAATCTCATCTTTTTACCCAGTTATCGTTTTCTTTAATTCTTTATACTTCTCTTTCCAATCATAAACATTATCCCTCTCTTCCAAAAGTTCGTTCATAATCTTCTCATTTTCTTCTTTGAGTTTAACAATCTCCTTTTCCAAAGATTCTATTTTAATCTCATATAGTCTTGAATAATCCATATCTTAATTACTTAGAGGTGCTTTAATTGTTGGGTGATATTCATAATCGTTGATTGTGTAATCAAACTCACCATTAAGTATATCCACATTTGAGAACTCGGCTGTTGGTAGTTTGTATGGGTCTCTACCAATTTGTTCTTTGGCTTGTTGGATGTGGTTCTTATATAGATGTACATCACCTAAGTTACCAATCAACTCACCAGCAATCATATTACATTCATCAGCTATGAGTTGTAGTAACGTACCATATGATGCGATGTTAAATGGTAATCCTAAGAATGTATCCACACTTCTCTGATTCCACATTAGTGATACCACTTTGTATTTACCAGGATTTACAATCTTTTCTTCTCTCGTAGAATTCCTCGTATAGAGTTGGAATCCATAATGACATGGGGGTAGAGTCATTTCGTCTAACTCACCCACATTCCAAGCTGATACCATCAATCGTCTACTATCAGGATTGTTTTTTAAATCTACAATCACCTTAGCAATCTGGTCAATTTGTAGTAGGTAACCTTCACCCTTAGCAACATTAAACTTTTGTGATTTCCAATCTCTCCATTGCTTTCCATAGATAGGACCTAACTCACCCCATTTACGAGCAAACTCATCATCGGTTTTGATTTTTTCAATGAATTCTTCTTGTGATAGAGGCCCACAATCACAAGTATCGGTATGACCACAATAACAATCTATATAATTATCCCAATCCCCACTTTTTGGTTTAGATTGTTTACTAATATAGTTCTTATACGCATCACCATTCCAAATGTTGCATCCGTTATCAACCAAATATTTGATGTTGGTATCTCCCTTTAAGAACCACTTCAATTCAGTCATCATAGTTTTGACTGCCATCTTCTTTGTAGTTAGGAGTGGGAATCCCTCACTCATATCGTGTCTGATTTGTTTACCAAACACACTAATAGTACCAGTTCCAGTTCTATCTTCCTTTTCTACACCTTTACCCAAAATGTGTTGTAGTAATGCTTTGTACTTTAAATCTAAATTATTCATCTTTATTTATAAAATATATGTTATCTTTTTTCATATTGTATGATACCCCATTCTCTGAGGTAATCATTATTTCAAAACCACAACCAGACCATTTAAAATCAGGTGTTAGTTCAACTAAATTCTCTTCAGTTATTTGTACTTTAGTGCTCATTTTACTTAAACCTACTAACATTTTTCGGTTAGTTTCTGTATCAGCATTAAGTTGATGTGTGATAGAAACTCCTTTAACAGTTCCTTTTACTTCACCACCATATTTGCTTTTGTAAACGAAATCTAAACCTACCAGGTCTTTTTGTAAACCCTTTAATATATTTTCAAACATACTAACTTTTTATTTTAATCACTTTTACAAGTTATTATTTCTACTTCTGTTTCTCTACTCTTTTCTCTTGGTAGTTCAGGACATAATACATCTTTAATGAAAGATTTTGCTTCTTCTATTGTTTTAAATTTTGTTCTAACTTTATAACAATCACCCCAAATCCATTCTTCATGTTTAATATCCTTCCAATAATACTCCCATAAGAATTTTTTACGTTGTTGGATGTAGTAGTATTCGTTTGCTACTTTACCACTTTCATTAAAGTATTCGTAGTGTTTAATTCTAAAATCTGACATGTTTTTATTGTATTAATTCAAATATATTTCCGTTACTTGTTCTATCATTTTATTTATTCTTTGTATTTTTTATAGAAAGCCTTTTTTGCTTTCTCATTTTTTAATGCAAACTCCAAATGTAGAACGTAATCAAAGATTTCTCTGTTAACCTTATGGTGTATGATTTCGTTATCTTTGTTTCTAATACTTAAATAATTCATAATTACTATTTTCAGTTTTGAACTTAATATAATCATCTCGTTGTTCCACAATTTCGGTGATGGTTGTGGTTTGCCAAGTAAAGAATTGATTGAATGGAGACATCATTAAGGAAAGACCAGGCGCTGGTAGTGGATGTGTTTTTTTGTATGTACCATCCGCATTCCACTCTAACCATTTAATATCTTTGGATTGTTTAAGTAATCCATCTCTTTCTCTGATGAGTTTCCAATGAAATTCATTTTCAACGATTCCCAACAATTCAGCTTGTAACGGGTCTAATTGTAGGTTTCCATCTTCATCAAAGGAAACTACTAATTTTGGTTGTACTCCACCTATCATAAGTTTTCTTCCTTTAAATATATCGTTAACCAATCTGTAAGAACATCACCATTTGCAATTTCAAAAGATTCAAATGTAACTTTTTCATAATCTATTGCTCTTGATAATCCTAATTCAAAAATGGGTTTTGATAAATGTTCTTCTTTTTTAATTAAATCACCATAATATGTTTTCGATTGATATTGTAAATCAAATTCATCGGTTTCATATAATATATGTTTAGCAAATTTAGATGATAAGTGTCCAATCATCCAACTATGATGATTACCATTTTTTTGTAAAAAATAAGAAACAGGTGGGCAATATACGTTGGTATCTGATGTATGGATATTTGTATCTGCTGCAAACTGAATTGGTGTGTTATTTTCAATCAATTTACTAGCACCCCTCTTATTAATAATATATGAATGTGCAGCCCATTCGGTTGTTGGCATTTTCATCTTTTTTAAGATTTTAGTATCAATAGAATCATCATCTATCTGATTCATATGTTTACTTACTTGTCCCAATTGAATCACATCCCAATCAATATTTTTAGTATCCTCTAAAAAATAATCATATGCAGGTGTATTTCCGATAAATGTTCTAAGAGCAGTATGTGTCAAACTTGCATCATCTTCCAATATCAATGCAGTTTCCATATCACTTTGTTTTAAAAAATCTTTGTAAATATTTTGATGTGATAATGCACATCCATATATTGATTTACTCAAAACTCCACTATAATCTCTATACTTAGAACTAATAGTACCATCTAACAAAAGTTGATTAATATCCAATGTATTACCATCTATTGCACTTACCCATTCTATCTTATTTTCATCAAATCCAGCAGATAATAAATCATTCTTAATAGTATCTCTACGAATTGTTGCTGAATCTAAAGATATAATGTAAATTTTATCTACCCATTTCATAAACTATCTTCTTTACCTGATTCTCTTGCTAATACTAACCCTACACCAATCATCATACCACCCACAAATCCCCATAGGATTCCATTGAATTGTAAAAAATAGATACCTAATATTGAAATTAATAATGCATGTTTATAAGTACTCATAACCTAATAAAATTCGTTGTATAAATAAAGTCCATATCCCAAAAGTAAGTTGAAATTAACTATTACTAAATTCCATTGCTTTGCTATCCATACTTGTGGTAGTGAAAGTACAGCTCCAACTAAGTAAGTCCATGCACCTAATGAATCATATTTTAGTAAATAAGGAGACATCATAATAAATGATGTACCCATATAACCCAAACGATTTCCCAATCGTTCTAATGGAGTCAGCTTTTTATCTAACACAAAAATTTTAAGTATCCTATTCAACATAGGATATTGTGTGGTATTTTTGGATTTACCCATATCTTTATTGTTTAATTATTAATTTTTACAGTTCACGTTGTTGGCTAACACCACATAAATTTAATTGCTCTTTATGGTATATTTTTGCATAAGCCTTTATGTCTGCTTTATGGCACTTAAACCAATGCTTATCACTATCGTCAACATACGTAAGTATTTTATCTAAAAACTTTTCACTTTCTGTCATATCTTATATTTTACGTTTTGAATAATCACATAATTTATGATAACCACATTGATAGCATAAACAATGGTTACCTAATATCCATCTTGCTAATTTAATTTTTAATCGTCTAATCATAACTTATTTCAATTTATATTTCTTCGTATAACGTTCTATAAATGCTTCACCAACACCAATATCCAATATCTCATAGTTATGTGGGATAGCTGGTTTTCTTTTGTTAGCATCTATAATATCATCCAATCTAATGGTACGGAATACTTCAAGATACACTTTACCATACTTTCGTTTTTTGTAGGTAACTACAACCGGTATTTGCTGATTTAGATTTCCCATATTAGTCCCACCATCTTTGAATATTATGTTCTATAAAATCCCATAAGAGTTTATGTGCTCTCTTTTGTTTATCAAATGAATGAATCATCATCTCTCTTCGAACCTCATCAATTTCTTTTTGATGTTGTTCATCAACTGCATTTTCGTTCCAAACTTTCATTTCATACAACTCTTCACCAGTTCGTTTAGATACTTCACCCACATCTACAAAATCATAGTGAGTTGTACCATATAATTTATCAATCTGAGCCATATACTCACTTGCATATTCCTCATCGTAAACTTTATCCATTAATCGGATTGCTGTTCTTATTTTCTGAGCATTGATTGGAGCTGATAAGGTATGGGCTCTATCCGATTCTAAATGTTTAGCCTGTCTTTCCAATTGTTTTTTGAAAAGTTCAATAGAATATTTGTAATCAAAATCAAACCCATTCCAAATCATAGGTAGGAAATCAATCACTCGTTGAATCTGTCTATATTTTCTTCTAAAGAAGTATGTAAAGTTATTCCAATAATCCATAAATCGAATTTAATATACCATAACCAATTAATATAATCAATACACCAATACATGCATATGCGATTATCTTACTCGAATCTTCAATTTGTTTAGGATTCTTACCTTGAGTACTTCTATATTGTCTAAACTTCCCTTTTTCAGAATCCCATTCTTTGGTTCTACCTTTGAAAATATCTAAATTGTTGTATCTCTTCATTTTTTCTAATTTTGAATTTTCGATTTTGTTACCATTCTCATCACATACAGGTGCATCTAGTATTGAATAAATTATAAACAATGCTGAAACTAAAAGGTAAAATCCGAAATATATTATTAATTCCATTTATATTTACAATTTACCTGCATCTAAGTTTCCATTATCAATATCATCAATAAGAAATTTAATTCTTTCTTTTGCGATATAAGGAGAATCTTCTTCTAATAATTCTTTAATCTGATTTAGGTTTTTGATAACCAATCTCTTTGAACACATAGGGTTTTTAACTTTAAATTCCCTACCTTCACTCAACCAATCTTTTACTGTATCTCTTAAACTCATAACTTATAATTTATTTAGTGTATCCTACAAAATTAAACTTAGGTTCTTTAATGAATCCTTTACTCACATAGTAATCCAAATCATCAGCCATCTGATAGTTTGGTAGGTATTCTAAATCACCACAAATACCTTCGTACATAGAATCCAAATCAAATCCGAAACCATAACCAGTTCCAATTACTTTAGCGAATTTGTTCAATTCATCCATATCACCACCTTTGTATAGTTCTTCTAATGTATCAGATAAACTAGCTTTGATTAGTTTAGCAACCAAATCATTGTGGTTATACATTTCCTTATTCCAAGGCTTAGTGATTTCGATTCCGTACTTAGTTCCAATTACTTTCATATCTTAGGGTTTTAATCAATTACAAGCCTAATATAAGAAAAATAATTGAATTAACCAAATTTTTCGGTAAGATATTTTTCTAAAGTTTTGGTGGTTAAGTTAAAGGTTTGTTTATAATACTCCAATTTTTCAGTATTAACAGTATATCTTCTATCATGCCCTAATCTATCTTCAGTATGATTATACTTAACATCTTTATTCAATATATCACCAACCATAGTTATGATATCCTTATTAGTCCAACTATCCCCACTACCAATATTCCATATTCCGATTTGCGATATCATTAAATCGTAAATCAATTTAACATTATCTTCTACCCAAATCCATTCTCTAATTTGAGCTCCATCGCCATAAAGTGGAATTGGATTACCACTCTCAATAGAACGAGCTATTGTGGGTAGGAACTTTTCTTTATGTTGATGTACACCATAGTTGTTACAAGTTCTGGTGATTAGATATGGTAAACCAAATGTTCTACCAGCTGATTCAACCAAATGGTCTGCTGATGCTTTGGTAGATGAATAATACGATGATGGTTGTAATGATGTTTGTTCGGTAGCAGATGCTAATCCTCTACTATCCATATCACCATACACTTCATCAGTAGAAATCTGAATGAACTTCTTTAGATGTGGTATCTTATTTGCAACTTCCAACATATTAAATGTACCTTCAACATTTGTTTTCACAAAAGGTAATCCATTTGAAATGGAGTTATCCACATGAGATTCTGCTGCAAAGTTTACGATATAATCTGCGTATCCAATATCATCCAACGTAATATCACAAATATCCCTTTGGATAAGTTCAACATCAGCCGGTATTGAGAATGGGTCAGCTGCATATGTTAATTTATCTATAACAACTATCTCACAATCAACATTCTTTCTTAGGTAGTTTACAAACGATGAGCCTATAAACCCACAACCACCAGTAACTATTACTCTCATTTATTTGTTTTAAGTGTAACTAATCTATGTATTTTTTTAATTGCATCTTCTAATGATGTGGTTTGGAATTTAGGATGCCACCTACCCCAAACCCCAAATAGCCACTTATCATTCCACTCAACGATATAAACCGATTCTCCCCTTAATTCATGCTGAAGAATTCTATATCGTTTCATTTCTTTATTCCAACGTTTATCGCTTTTCATTATTTACGATTAATTTAATGATATCGTTAACTGTATTTTCACCTACCTTTATGGTGTGATATGGTATGTTGTTATCAATTAAACTATTCATTATCACCTTATCCAATTCTTTGGATTCTTCTAAATTCTGATATCTCTCATCATCATTATGCTTACCATCAGCTCTTTCTAATACTATATTGATATTATCGTACTGATTGAATATATCCAATACCATCGTATCAAACGTTTCACCATATAAATTTGATGGATAATCGGTACCCTTATAATAGTTACGATATGTTAAAGAGAGTAGGATAGGTGAATCCAATACAATGTAATCCACCTTTCCGTAACTCTTTACAATACCCCTATGTTGATTTGCAAGAACATAGAGTTGGTCTTGGATTGCTGAGTGGTTCTCATCCCATGCTAATAACTTAGGAAACTCATAAGGTTGGTCACAATCAATGTGATTCTTTTTGAGTTTGTAAGTAATACCAGCAGCGATTGAGCTCTTACCCGCACCAGGTCCTCCAAATAAATTTATGATTTTACTCATTATAGTGATAGGATATATTCTTTCAATTTATCCGATGGTGCCCAATCCAATCTCTCTAAGGTATCATCATTCTCTCTTAGAGTTTGACGGTAGTTTCCAGCTACATCAGGTAGATGTACCTTTTCCAAACCATCGAATCGTTCGTTGAAGAATGAGAACACTTCATTGATTGAGTAGTTCATACCTGTACCCAATTCCCAAGCATCTTCGTGCTTCTTATCACTTGTACCGATTTTGTAAAGTGCATCACAAATATCATCTACGTGTGTGAAATCTCTACGTTGTTCTCCATCTGAGATAATGGTAATTGGTTTACCTTCTTCAACTTGCTTTCTCCAAATTCCAATTACTGCTGCCCATTCTCCATCAACCAATTCGTTTGGTCCGTATACATTGTAGAATCGTGCAATCTCAAAATCACAACCATAAGCAGTTCGGTACATCTTTAAGATATCCTCACCTAACTTCTTACAAGTTGCATATGGTGATGTTTCAGGGTTACACCAACGAGATGATGAACCACTATAAACTACCTTCACATTGTTTTGTCTTGCCCATTCTGCAACAATCATTACACCATTGGTATCCACTCTAAATGTTTCCATTGGGTCATCGAATGATGGTTGTATTCTTGCCAATGCTGCGAGGTGGTAAACTAAATCAAAGTTATCACCTTTCCAATATAAAAGAGATTCAATATCCCCATATACATAATTACAACCCTCAACCTCATACTCTTTCAATCCAGTTGATAAATCATCCAAAGATACCACATCGTGTCCTTCGGATACCAATTTCTTAATTAGATTTGAACCGATAAATCCATTACCGCCTGTTACTAAAATCTTCATATTATTTCTTTTATTTCATTTACAATAACCACTTAACTACAAATATACGAAATTATTTTTATTTATACAAATAAATCCAATCCGAATGTTTACTATCTTTTATTTTCTGTCTTACCCTTTCCGATGATATCCCAAAGTATTCACCAGCTTCTTTTAACGAATAGAACTCTATATCATTACATTTAATTATAGGATATTCCATTACAATCTCATATTCCCACATAGATTCCATATCTTCATAAGTAATATCCCAACCATCTACTTTCTTCCAATGTCTATAAATTGGGTTGTTAGATTCAATTCTATTTCTACATTCCATTTCACTTAACTCACACAACTTAGATATTTGTATTGGTGATTCAAATGGAATATTTCCCACAACATATTTTATTTTAGGTTTCGTTTCCTCACCAATGATTTGCCAATCCTTATACGATGATTTGGTACTCCTACACCTTCTCTCTACTTCAGATGCTACTAATTTGTTTGGGTCTATATCAATTGCAGCATGGCGAAAAGTCAAGTATTTTGTACCATTTACTTGACACATTGGTTCACCACCTTTGATTTCCTCAGTTGCAATATCAGGGTTTCCTTTTACGAATACCAATACATTTTGATGTACTGATGGTATCTTACGATTTCTATCAAAGTAAGTTTTACCAACTCGAGATGCTTGGTGTTGTGAATTAAAGAGAATCATATCGTTATAGAATGATAACCCATGCTTCTCACACATTTGAATGGTTTTGTGAACTAATCCTCTATACTTTCCAATAGAATAATTTCCCGTAGTAGATGGTTCTCTAACTTCAGAAACCACAATGGCAAAGAAACGATTGTTCTTTAATTTAATTGAGGATTGGTACAATATAGATTCTAAGGATTCATCAAACTGAGATTCACTCATTTGAGATAAATCACTTTTATTATCCGAATACACTTCTAAATCATAATAAGGTGGACACGTAAATACAAAATCAAATTCATCCTCTAAACCAAATACTACCTTTTTAGAATCACCGAATATCCAATTTGGTTTATCTGATTGTTCTTTGTTGGCTAAGATTTGAGATTCAGATAAATCGATACCTGTATAACTTCTACCCATTTCCTCTGCTACGATTCCTCTAACCGAACCTCCAGCAAATGGGTCTAATACACTTCCACCCTTTGGTGAAAACCAATCGTACATTACTTCACATAAAACCGGGTCAAATATAGAAACATTAGTAGATGGATTATCCCAAAATATAGTTTTACTTTGGGTATCCTCTCTACCTAATTCCGATTGGATACCATAAGTAGTAATCCAATGTTCCTTACGCTTCTTCCACTCCTTTGTACGTGTATCTAAGACTGAAAATGGTGTTATCATTTATAACTTTTTGTTTGTAAATACAAATATACGAAAAAAGGTTGGATATACCAACCTTTTCTTTAATTATTTTTTACTCATCATTTGTGGTGAACCACACAAAAAGAGCTAACACCACAAAAAATACAACTCCCCACATAACTATAAGTATTAGTTAGCTACGTGATAATCTTGCCAATCCGTTCCCTTTGTATTAGCGTTAGGGAATAGGAATACCTCTTCTCTATCATCCCATCTGATTATCTTTCTAAACCCAGATGGTACAGTTGCACCTGATGGAAGAACTTCACATTCTCCTTCAAATAGAACTTCAATTCTTACATTCACTTCATAGAAGTTTGCAAGGTTTCTTTCAAATCCTTCTAACCTATTCCAAATCCCTCTATTCAAAGATTCGTGTTGTAGAGCAGAATTCAAATACGAAAAAGTTTTCTTTAAAGTTTCCTTATCACAATTGAATGCTGCTGCAGGAGCCATATGTCCTTTATCCCAAACATTCTTTGAGTAATCATCATCATCTGAAGTATGTACTCCATCTACCTCATAGAAATCCATTCCATGTCTTTCAGCATCTCCGTTTGGACATTGTACTTTGTACTCAACCCACATAGGTTGTTCCAATACCTCATTGTATTCTACTGTAAAGATATCAGTTTCAATAATAACCGATTTTCTTAATCCTTGTGCTTGAGTAGTGAATACAAATAGTAATCCTACTACTAAACTTAATAATCCTTTTTTCATTTTATTTCTATTTTACCGCATTTTCTACATGAATAGTACCCACCATTGGTACCATTTATATAACTCATTAAATCATTACAACTTTTACAAAACATATTTTTCTATAATTTTAATCCAATCCCTATTCCTATTCGTAATTCCCTACCCATCGATATCTGAGTTAGTATCTCCCATATCTCAAATCCGTATATCATTCCTACTTTAGCTGATATACCATTATACACTCTTTCATTTATTGTATACAATCCACCTTCACTTCTGGATGATAGGATATAAGTTTCATCAAAGAATGAATCCCATTCACTTATCTTATAAAATCCCATTCCTATATAAGGTGATACCCTTTTATGAGTCGTTCCTAACGCTAGAACCAATTCTCTTCTCTCCTTTGGAGTTCCCATCGGTAAATCTCCCCACTCTTCTACCTCCCATGGATAGATGTTATCATAATGAGGTATGGTATTAGGTAAGGAATAATGATATTGTATTAAGAGGAAAGTTTTTCCACCTATGGTAAGATACGGAGAAAACGTATTTGGATTTTGGGTAGTTACCTCACTCAGGACCCCAACGGATAATCTCAGCGGAGGTGTAGGTGATGTTTTAGAGGTATCGTTGGTTAGGATGTATGTTCTACCATCCCAACTTCGATTTGGGTTCCAATATGGATTGTATCCCCATTGTTGTGGTTGGTAATAATAAGGTCGATAGGCTCTAACTCTTGGTGGACGTGGTGGAAGAATTGTATTGGTGGGTGTAGAACGTTCTCTCTTTTCTATCACCTTTCGTTGTTTTTGAGTCTTTTCCGTAGATTGTCCGTAGGTGATGTTGGTGAATAAGAAGATAAGGAGGAAGTACGGAAACCAACCCTGCTTTCTTGCTTCCCAAATGTTGTTACCGATTTCCATAATCCATTTACATAACTTTTTTTTGAACTCTATTCTATCCATCCCTTTAAATAAGATATTCGGTTTAGATACAATTCTCTACACTTATAGGAACACATCTCTTTGGATTCCCCCCAACGCTTATACGTTTGTAAATGATAATCCGTTTCTACCAATTCCCTTTCCCACTTCGGATGTATCCCCAATGAGGAGGTAAATTCGAATAAGGCTTTGTTGAGGTTATTTCCCATATTAATATAATTATACTTTCAAATATAAATATAGTGAAATAGAACTATCAAAAAAAAATCAAGGTTTCGACTCACCCCCCACCATAAACGATGTAAAGGAGATATCCCCCCTAATCCTCAATAGATGTTATAGTTTGTTTCAATGGGATGTAATCATCAATACCATCATTAAAATCGGTATCATAATAATCTCCACGCTCATCTTTATTGGTGGTGGGTTCGTTCCATTCATCATTGAAGAACTTAAAATTCTCTTTCATTAGAATATGTTTACTATTATTTTAGCAATCCCATTTTGAGTCATTACTGGTACTATCATATCACCATTCACTGGATTGAGTAATATCTTACCCTCATCCAACTTCTTTTGTTGGGATGGAGTCAACCTCTCTAATATCTTTTTAGTTACTAAAGGGTTTTTGATTAGCTCATCATCGGTTATGAACGATTCTATGGATATCATTTAATATGCTGGGGATACTGTTAGGATACATTCCGATAACCCTTCGAACTTTGATTGAACAGGTTCAATCTTTTCGATTTTCCATTTTAACTTTTGGAAAGTAATGTTTCCACCTACCGATAGAACAGGCCCACCTTCGAAATCAAACATTGTAATATCTCCACTGTCATTCTGAGCCGTTCTCTGAAACTGAGATTCACCCATAATTCTAATGCGATTAGTATCAATCTTTTCGATTGTACGTTCTACACCATATCTACTTTTAGAAATTTCCATTTTTCATTAACTCTCTTTAGTTATTTTTAATTTATCATTATAGATGGATAATAGCTCTGTATACTCCTTATCCTTACTATACATATTACCAAAATTATTTATAAGGTTAAGTACACTACCATTAGTTAAGTGAATGTACTGAGCCGTTCTGATTGTATTCCAAACTTTTGTATAAGCCGTAATCATTATCGTAATCCTTTTATTCGATTTTCTTCCTCATTTCTCAAACATCTTTCGATGGAGAGTTCGGTCAATTTTGTTATTTCTTCTATTTTCTCTGGTTCATGTGGTGAATTGTAACATTCGAATCTTGGTGATTCTACTTCGTTATCTTGTAAGACAATCACATGGTAATCTTCATTTAAATCTTTCATACCATGGATTGCCTTTCGTGATTCATTCACTTGGTTTGATGTCCAATAACCAGGTACTCTGATAATAAAAATTGGTTTACCCATTATCGTAATCCTTTTGTTGTTGTTCTACCCAATGCTATTGCAATTTCTGATGGTGTTGTTCCCATCTTAACTTGCTTTTTGTACCACCAATACATATCTTCAGTTGTACCTTTTCCTCTTTGCTTTTGTAAACATTTTTCCCACAAATCTTTTCCGAACTCAGCTTCCAACTCAATTCGTAATTGATGTAATCTCAATTCCTCTTCCTTAATACCAACTTCCATCAACTTTTGTGCTTTGATTCGTTTCATCTTAGCATGTTGATGAGCTTCTACCTTTCTATCATTGATATCTGATATTTTGGATGTTTTCATAAATTTATCATACATCGTATCGTACAATTCAATATTATCATCTGCTTCCAAAAAGTAAGGAGAGTATTCAAAATCCCCATTTCTAATTTTCAATAGAAGTGGTGCGTTTGATTTTAAAGGTCTATTTCTATACTTACCTTCGGTAAAATATCGGAATGGATTGTAAGACATGTTTTATGGTTTTAATTATTATATGTAAATATACGAATAATATTTGATATAACCAAATTAATCTCTTTCTAAGATTTTCTTTAATTGCGATTCTTTTAACATTTTGGGTTGTTCGGTGTTTTTACCAACCTCTTCTTCAGTTGGGATGCGATAGTTCTCAACTAATCTCTGCATCCAATCTTTGGTTTCTTTACTCATTATCGAAATATTAAGTTTAATAGGGATAATAGTATCTTCTCTGATTTACTCAATTGACTCCATAATTCTAAATCCCCCAATTGTTCTAATAATTTTAAAGATGGGGTTCTGAGGAATAATACATCTCCACTAAATTTTAACTTCTTATCTGCCCCATTGGGTAATTCCCAAGTCATTTTTAGTAAAGAGTATTCTCGTAATCCACTTTGAATATTTAAGATATCAAATCCCCAACCTTCCCAAGTGTTATTGATTAGGATGATTAGAGGTGATATTGTAATGTGAAGTTTTCGAAACTTCCAACTTATTTTTTGTAGTAATTTCATATTTTATGTTTTGGTTAAATTAAAAAGAGATTAGGGGAGTTGAGTACTCCCCCATTCTCAGCGTAATTGAGTAACCCTAAAACATCGGAATCTCATCTTCCGAATTCGTTTCGGTTTCCTGCTCAGTAAAGAGAGCTTCACCCTCATCCTTCACATACTTCTGAACTAATTGTTTAACATAAGTTCGTTCAGAATCAACCCCACCATCGTTAGAGAAGAATGGGAAGATTGAAATCTCAGCTGATTCGAACAAATCAAAACCATCATAAATCAATCCAGCCATCTCAACACTAGCACGAGTGGAAACCATTGCTGTAACTTTACCCGAATCACTCATCGATTGAGTACGAGTGTGGTGAGCGATTTCAGCCACAGCTTTTAAATCTTCTTCGTTCACTTCAGGGAACATAAACTTCAACAATCCGAACTCTTGCTCATCATTTAGAACATCCATCTCAATGGTTACGAATCGGTCAAGAATCGCTCTATCAATAACTCTAGTCGAAGTGTATTCGTTACCGATGTTAGCGGTAGCGATGAAAGTAACACCTTCAGCCACTTTCACAATTGGAGAACCTTCAGCCTCATCCAAACGTAAGTAACGTTGTCCACCATCTAAAACGGTCATTAGGATGTTCCAAGCATCAGGGTGAGCACGAGATAACTCATCTAATAGAATCACAGCGTTTGGAGTTTTGATTGCTTTCACAAACGATGATTCAGAGAAGTAAGTTCCGTTATCTTTGGAGAACTGAGTGTTCCCAATCAAAGTAGCACGAGGGTCTTGCGTTGCTCCTAAGTTGAAGTAAAAATCAGGACGGTCAAGTGCTTTAACCAAAGCCTTAGCAGCCATAGTTTTACCACAACCAGCAGGTCCGGTCATCATAATGTTTTTAGCTCGAACTGCTGAACGAACTAAGTACTTCCACTTTAGTTCAGTCATCACCAACTCAGTTGGTTTTAGATTGAATGAACCATTGTGGATAAAATCTTTAATAGCCGTATGGTCCGTTTTATCCTCAAATTGAACTTCACCTTTATCGGTGTTCATTGGGATAACTAAGTTGTTGTAAACATCCATACCAACTTTTCGGTAAACTTTCTTACCATTCTTTTGAATGTAGGCTTGAATAGCATCACCATTCTCATAGGCCCCTTTACGAGTACCAGTAGTAACACCCATTGTACCAACTTTAGTACCTTTGGTGTCAATTAACTTAAATGAGTTTCCAAACTTTTCTACTTTGTAAACTTCATTTTTAACGAATCCGATTTTGAAATCTGTCATAACTTTTAACATTTTAGGGTTTAAACATTTGGGGAACATCCCCACTCTCAATTACTATACTAATATACGAAAACTATTTGAGACTACCAAACTTTTTTGGTACTTTTTTTAAATTATTTTTAATAATCATACGATGGGAACATATCTTCCCAACCATCTACGGCGTTGTTGTTAGAATATCTAACCTCTTTTGGTTCTACATATGTATCAGGCCAAATTGAGTATTGTTCATCTGGAAACATTCCTTCCAAATCAGATACCAACTCATTAGCTTCATCTAATGAAAGTTGAGTTGTATGTTCTTCGGGATAATTTGTTTCATTCATTACTTTGTATAATTCCATAATTTTAACGGTTTAAAGGTTTAACTCTCTCTCTCTCAATTACCCCACTAATATACAAAATCCATTTGGATTACACAAGCTTTTCTTCAATTATTTTTGAAGAAAAAGCCCGTTAATAGTTTTAGTGATTTGTGAAACATTGGTTACGTCTATCAAACGTGCCCCCTTACCATACATTGTTTTGAATCCTTCAGATGGTTCACCATTTGTTGGTATCCATTGTTCAACATAGTAAGAAAGAGTCTTAACTCCCATTCCTTCAATCTTCTTCACCATCTTACGAGTGTGTTCGAAGGCTGATTGACCTGAGTAATACATCTCACCATTTTCGAAGTAAGGTTCACCATCTGAGATGTTAAGGAAGTAAGAATCCATATCGTTATTGGCTGGTAAGAAGTTATCCATAATAGCTTCAAAACACAATCCCTCAGGAGTAGTACCACTCACATTAAGTGCTGGGAACATTTGTTTTACCTTTGAGAACTTATCACTACGAGAATCATAAGCCATCACAATGTAAGGTTTACCATTTGAAGTAGTTCGGAACGATACCTGAATCGATAGGTTCTGAATCATATCAACTGCTTTACAAAGTGCAACCACATTAGTCATTGTCTTATTCCACTTATCACCATTCATAGAACCACTAGCATCGATTGAGATGTGTAGGTTAGCTTTTTTGTAAGAATCAGTCTCCATATATTGGAACACATTCTCATTTCCAAATCCTAATGAAGAAATCATTCTTCTATCAATCTTACCATGCTTTTGGCGATTGAAGATGGTGTTTCTATCTTCACCACGAACTTGAAGTTTCTTACCTAAGATGGTTCCGATTCGAACACCTTCAGCAACTTCTTTTTCATTGTATCGTTTGATTGGCCCATCTTCAGAGATATTCCAATAGTTGTTTGAGGTCATTGGGAACATCTCAGATTCCAAAAGTGATTGAGTTAATTTCTTAACTACAATACATTGAGTACCTTTCATAATTCTACCCCAATAGTTTTGAACACCATCACCAACAGTTTTCAACTCAGAACCACTCTCATCGATTGCAGAAACGTTATCGTTATCTTTTTTAGAAATGGTTTTCTTACGAACATCACCATCCATAAACTTCTTCTGCTTCTCAATTTTCTTTTTAAGTAACTCCTTTTGTCTATCTGAAAGAGTAACTTTTTCAGAACCATTAGAATCTGATTGAGATGGTTGTCCACCTTCCATATTTTGAGGAAGATTATCTACATCCATTCCACCACCACCAGTTGGTTGAGAATCCATATTACCACTAATTGAAGATGAACCATTCATTTGGTTTGAGAACTCTTCAAACTCTTCATCAGTCATTTCACGAGATTCGTTCGAATCAGAACCACCACCTTGTCCGTTTTGAGATTGTGAATTCTCACCATTCTCACTTTGCCCATCACCTTCACCTTCACCATTTTCAGATGATGGTAGGTTAGCCATAATGATTTGAAGTACTTTAAGAGCGATATTAAACGAATCTAAGGAACTCTTTAATCGGTTGATAGTACCTAACCCAATTACCTTATAAATCTCTCTTAAACCCTTTAGTTTAGAGAGTTCAGTATTTTTGTTGTGAAGGTTGATGATTCGGAACATATAAGAATCAACACACTCTTCAGTATGTTCATCAGAAAGAAGAGCTTTATCAATCAACTTATCATTGAAGTACTTATCGTACATTGCTCGGTAGTAATCACGATAGCCAGGAGCCGAATCGAAAACGAAACGGTCAATACGTCTATCTTCAATCACATTCCACAAATCTTTTACAACTGAAACTGGATTAGTGATACCCTTCTTAATAGCCCCATCCTTAATGTGTTGAGGAACTAAGTTGTAAATGTTGTGAAGGTGTTCGAAATCAGTTAGTTTGATGTGAGAACCCTCATGCAATGCCAAACCAACAGCAATATCGAAATCTTTTGGTTCAACTACATTAGAACCAATTACAACTGCTTTACCATCCGTATAAGAATCACCTCTTTGGTTAAAGGTAACAGGGATAGAATCGTTGGTTACAATGTTTACGAAGTTAGAGATAGCTCGTTTAGAAGCGGCTAACTTATAAAGGTCATTTGATTTTCTTTCAACATCGGTTAAAGTATCTGAGATGATATCATCATCTTCCCAATCTTTTAGCCAATAAGAAGAATTTCCGTACTTACTCATATTTTTAGTTTTAGGGTTTAACATTGGGGTTCTATCCCCACTCAATTACAGTACTAATATAAGAAATGTTTTTGACATACACAAGCCATTTCTCATTTATTTTAGCCCAAATGTGAATTAAATTCAGCCATCTCCTGCTTTTCGTACAAATCGTAACGTTGTTCCATTCGTAGAACCGAATGAAAATCAAAGATGTATTTTTTAAGATTGTTCAACTTCTCATCCATTTGTTCTGAAGTAAAGAAGTGTTGTTCCATATGTAAGTCCGATAGGTTACTAGCGATTCGCATTAGTACATCGGTTGTTTGAAGAGTTTCAGGTGTGTAACTCTCATTGTGCTTTTCACAAAATTCTAACTTTGTCATATTGTTTAATTTAATTGGGTTAACGTATTGAGTAGAACTCCCACTCAATTACCCCACTAAACTACAAAAAAGAATTGACATATACAAGCTTTTTTTGATTTATTTTCAAAAATTTCTCCAGCCAATGAATTTTTGTTGAACAAATGTCTGAGTATCGTAATCCTTTTCAAAGTATGGATAGTACATAAATGAATCTATCTTAGGTTCTAATCGTTTGAATGAATTCAAATTATGCCAATACAATGATGTATTTTTAATATCATCTAATGTAGAATGCCACTTATATAAATAGAAGTTCATTTGGTATTGGTGATACTTCAACGATTCCAAATGAGATTCCTCTCCTCTGAGATGTCCACTTTGAAAGTGGTCTGTGATTACGTTGTTATCAATTGGATTGTAAACTCTACCATGATAGAAATCATTTATAGATGTTCTATGTGGTAAGTAACGATATGCTCTGAAGAAGTAATCCGATTCTTGATATCCGATATTACAAAATCTCTCATCCCACAATCCTATCTTACGGATAGCATTAGATGTATAACTCATAAAGGTATCACCAGCACCTAATTGAACCAAATCATAGTTGATGTGATTCTTCATCACTTCCTCTAAGAAGTTAGGAGTAAATGTTGTATCATTCTGAGAAGTAATAACAACATCACAATCGGGTTCTTTTAGGTTTACAAATCCGTTAATGATGGCTTGATTCCAATTCCTAGTCAAATGTCCAGTTGAAAAATCAGCTCTTGTTTGGTTGTGGAGTACAGTAACTTTATTAGTGAACCAATCATCCATTTTAAAGTTGGAATGATTGTTTATAATGAATAACTGATATTGTGTATTATCGTAACGTTCTAATGTAGGTTTAAGAGTTTGTAGACTCGTATTCAATACATCGTTATTATTGTATGTAACTATAAAATGCTTTATTAACATTGTGTTTTTTAATATTCATCATCAAAGTGAGATATTGGGGAATCCATATCTAAATCTCTGATTAAGAAATTTATCTCCTTTCTCACATCTTCAACTTGCTCCCAATCCTCATATGATATTGCTTCATCTAAAATTAGATTGAAGTTTTGTAATTTATCAATTATATTTTCCATTTTTTTCATATTTTACTTAAATATGATTTTTTCAAAAAAGTGGTTACATTGTAAATGTTTTTTTAATATCATTTACCCATACAACATCTTTATTTGGTATCAATTCCATAAAATCAGATAGTACAATATGGTCTTTATCTAAAGTATCACAATATCTCTCATCTGCGGTACCTTTAGATGTTCTGGTTATATTTAATCCTTCTTTCATAAATTTTATAGGTACACTTATCTTATTCATATGAGTATGCAAAAAGTGCTCATGTGGAACCATATAATGCCCCTTACCCAAATGTTCCATCATAAAGAAATAACAAGTAGAATAATAATTCATCATCTTTGGTGAACCATACGCAAATAAATCCGATATACCATCACTATTATTATAGTTGTTTAATCTTATTCTCCCATTTGGTACCGATAATGTATTATCTATATCAATAGTTAATGGATTTGTAAAAAATATATCAGTTCTAGCACGTATTACAACATCATAATCAATACCAAATGAGTTAGTTAACATATTAGCCCTCCAAACTTTGTACCACATCGCCATAGTACCAAAATCATTACAAGACTTCATTAAATTAGATAATATTGTATTTGGTGGATTTATATGATGTCTAAGTGGTTCTAATGTTGATTTATCAAATATATCATAACGTTCTACTTCCATCTTCTTAACGTTGTATATCTTATGGAAGTTATTTATAGTATCCCCAATTTCAACATTTTCAACATCCCAAAAGGATGCATATACATCTATATCATATTTGTTGATTAACTCCAACCAATAATCTTTAGTTCGTTCCAAATCTCTAAGGTGTCCTGAAAAGCAAATAGCCATCTTAGTTTTGGGAGTTACCTCCTTACGTTTTATTTGGATAGCCTTTCGTTTAAATACATCTGAGAAATATTCTAAATCATCTTTCCACAATTGAGTTAATTGTTCTATTTGGTCTGAAGTATACATATCCTCTTTACGAAAATGAGTATTAGTTATAAATTCTGAATGATTGTGTATTGTTATACCAAATTCCTTAGCCAACTCCGATATATCGTTTGATAAATCATTGTAACTTAATACAATACTATTATCATCTAATAACCAGTTACCATCAATATCCTTTAGTTGTGAAAATAAACTAGCCCTATAAGTAGGTACATGAAATATCTGAGTTCTATCTAAGTATATGTTTAAGAAATCATTGAAAGTATCAGTTTTATGTTGATATCTACTCCATGCCCAATTTGTGTTCCAATAATCGTACAATAACTCAAATGGGTCTTTTACTATTGTTATAATTCTATCACCAGAGTTTATATTAAAGTTATCAACTGGTTGAAACAGCCCATGCTCTCTATCAGGATTTTCCCAGTCACCCCACCCCTTTATCCGAGTTGGGTAGTTCCATTGGTTTGAATGAGTTGTATCAATTTCAATATTTTGGGAATTTATTAAATCCCTAAGAGATGTCCATTTGGTTGTTGGTAGCCCTATTAAAATATTTTTCATTTTTTATAGTTTTGAATTATATCTGAACAAATACCTATTGTTCCTTCAATTGGTTCTTTATTAAATACTTCGGGTAATACCAAAATACCCCTATTGTATAAGTTGGTTGACCATATGTAATTATGTGATGTAAGAACACCCATATCCACATCATGCGAAAAGTAATTGAATTGAGATGATTTGGTATCACCATATTCATTGAAGTAGGATAATGCATCCATATTCTTACAATGAATCCAAAGTGAAGGTGAACGATTTTCCAACCATTCCAATGATACCTCATATTGAGGTTCATCATGACCTAATAATAACTTACCATCTTCATACCAAACATCAATCTCCACATCATACCCCTTTGAAATTGCTTCATCGATATAATCAGGGTGATTTTCCCTTTCGGTATTTTTACCTTCTAAGTTTCCTCTATGTGATATCAGTATCATATTAAAATGGTGGTGGTTGTAACAATTGATTTATATTTGATAAGCTTAGATTATCCTCTGGAATGTAATTACTTTCCCATACTTTATTGTAAACATTAGCCACAACTTTATATGGTTTAAGGTTTTCCAAATCTATGATTTCAAAATTATCAACCATCATTTGGATACCATCGTTGGAATCAAATTCATTTTGATATTTTTCCCTAAGATAAGCGTTGGTTAAATGCATTTCAGGTTCATAAAATAACTTCATCTCACCATTAACCATATGTTTGATACTCATCATATCAAATCCAATTTTAGATGATTTAAACATAGTTTTTAAATTATCAGTTGTACCAGCTATAATATGGTCTGATATATGGAATTTCCATTGATTAAAATGCCTAAACCATATAGGAGAACAATAAATTTTGTTTGGATGTGATTGTAGTGAATTAACTAATGAGTTTAAATTTGAATAGTACTCATCTCCCCTAACTTTGATTGAATATTCAGTATCGGATAGCATCAACCCATTTAGAGTTGAAGTGAACTGATAGTTCATTCGTTGTGGACCTGATTTAAGAGGTGGGTTTGTAGTTACAAACTTTACATTATGTGGGATGTACGATAAATCCAATGTATGATTAGTCCAAGTTGATATTACAATTGGATTATATGGATATGTTTGGATGTAAAAATTGTATGATTCTTGGGTTATTAACCCTTGAACTATTATCGTAACATTTTTCATTAAAGTTTATCGTTTGAACTTTAAGTTTATATAGTTTATACCACCCATTATAGTTGGTGCCCATAATCCTATGAATACCCCTAACATCTCTTGCTTTTCTATCAGAAATAGATATAATGAGAAAATTATTGAAAACATAACACACATTAGTAATATCAATTCTGATATGGGGATTCTTCGTTTCATAGCTAACCTCTAATATTCATCATTATCGAAGTAATTTGGTTTATACTTCTCTTTACGTTTGTAGTTGGAACTTTTCTTATCCGATTTTCTCTTTCGTGCTCTATCGAAATCATCATCCCACACATCATTGTGGGCTGTATTCTTTCCCCTTTTCATATCAATCTTTAAGTAATTCTTTAGTAGATTCAGTCTTATCTATTTTACCATCTACCATCTTATTAATACTCTTAATAATCTTTTCTAACTTTTGTATATCATTCAAATGATTTGATGAAGAGTTAGATTGGCTGAAGTGTTGGTTTATCCTTTCCTCCAGCCTATCTAAATCCTTTTGACAATTTATCTTACCCAATTTCAGTTCGTATTTTAAATCCGATATCCGAGTGTTCAACCTAAATATAATAAAGGTTAGGGATAGTACTACGGCTAATATTGAACCGAAGATGATAAAATAATCCATTTCCATAGTTTACTTCTTATTGTATAATTCGTAAACTTTATTGATTAGGTTTGTCTTTGTTAGTGAAGAATCAAAATCTACATTGAACTCTTCTTTAGCGGTAGAAATCAATTCAGCCTTCTTCATCGCTCTAAGTGATGATTTAGTTACTTTCTTTGGTTTCTTACCAGCTTTTGCTTTTTTGTTAATCTCCTTTGCAGTCTTTGCCAATTCCTCAATAGTATCTTCTACTACATCAGGAATTAAGTCTCCATCTCTATCAGAAAGTTTTCCTTTCTTTACAAAGTAAATAACAACACCAGCTACTAATAATAGTACACCGATGATAATTAAAATTGTGTTCATAATTTAATTTAATTTACTAATAATAAATATTAATAAGATTAAATAAACATATGGTAATCAGCTTCATCTTCCATTGGCTCAGATTCTTTATTATTAATCTGAGTTGGTGGATTTGTGTTTGCTAATATCAATGTTGCTAATCCTATTAATAAACTTCGAAAATACTTTTTAATACTCTCCATATAATGAATACGTTTTTTGTGGTTCGGGCTCTATAACTTTTTCTTCTTGTTGAATCACATAAGTGAAGCCCTCTCTCGCATCCATATAGAATTGTGTATTTCCGTTCTTTTGATAAATGTACTCTAATACATCTGTCAATGAATCTAAGATAACCGAATCGTTATCCAAAGGAGTCCAACGGTCACCCGGTGGTACTCTCTTAGCAACTTTTACTTTTACTTCTTCGGTAACTACTTCAGATTCTCTCATTACTCAATTACTCTTATTACTCTACTTTCCTTTGCTCCACTTACCTTATAATCAATGTTTACATTAGCATCAGTAAAGTCTTGTACAACTCTTGCTTCCGCCTCAGTTACTGACATTGCATCAACTAAGTAGATTTCTTTTTTCAATTTTGGGTTTCCATTTTTAAGTGTTGCAACCTCAACTTCCACTACTACTTCGAAATATTTCATATCTCTCTATTTTTATATATTAATTAACTTTACAAATATACGAAAAAAATCCGAAAAAACAAAAATATTTTCAAATTAATATTCATATTCTTTTTTGGGTCCTGTCAAATTCCCATTTATAAGGAATGAACAATTGAAACACAACATTCTGAGGTTATCATATTTGTGATTTTTTCTATCACCATCTAAGAAATCCAATACCAATGGAACTCGGAAATCGGTTACCCTTCTTTCTTCAAATCCACAATTATTACACTTCTCCAACATATACCCATTGTTCAATAATCTCTTCTTTAGCTTCCACACCGGATACTCAGGGTGTTTACCAGCTAAGATATCATCTAAACCATGAGCTAATGTATTTGGGTTTGTTCCTTTTCTGATTCCAATACCATGTGGGTTTTTCAAATCATCAAATATACCATACTCCTTAGCGTACTTCTTATAAGTGTTGTATGATACTCCCAACATCCTTGCAGCCTCAGCAGCAGAACGTGCTTTTTGTTGTACATCCTTTATCTCAGATTCCATCAATGGTCTAGCACCCAATCCCCTTTTAGTTCTATTTTTAGGGGCTTGTGATAAATCAGTTGTTGGGTCATATTGGGGAAATAAAGATTCCCCATTTGTAACATCTTCCATTTTTATATACTATTTAGGTTTTTTACTATTTGTATATAAATATAGATTAATCCTTTTTTTCTACACCAAACTTAGAAAGTTTGTACCAAGCTCTTTCGTGAAAGAAATAAAGTATCATTTTAGTAAATACCTCAACTCCACCAATGGTTAATCCCATTTCCCAACTTCCAGTTATTAGAGCTGATAGGAGCATCGTATCCAATGTTCCTATCACTCTCCAACTTATGGTTTTTAAAAGGTGTCTTTTATAACTTACCATCTTTTTTCATTTGCTCTCTGATTGAGGTTGCTGAGATATCACCTATTTCCTTTGGTGGTACGTGCTCTATAATATCGTACCCCACTCCTCTACCATAGTTGATAGATTCTATATCTGGAATAATGGTTGGTAATACTTTACCCTCTTCAATGAGTTCTTTTAACTCACCTTCTTTCACCATTTCCAAAATTTGTTCTGCTGTCCAAGGATTCTTTTCATCTGGTTCTACATCTCTGATACCTAACCATACGTTGTATCCTTCTTTAAGTCTTTCATTGATTAACCATAGATGTCCCTTATGTAGCGGCTGCCATCTACCTGCAAAAAATGAATACTTCTTCTCCGTAGAGGAACTCTCTTTATCTGCTCGTGCTTTTATGTTTGCCATTGATTTAATTTAGCGGTTTATAACTTGTTTTCTTTTTTTAAATGATTTACGATTTTGGTGAACGATTGTTCAGGTGTATCTTTAGTTGTATCCACATCAAAGAAATTCTTTTGAGGTGCTACATAATCTTCCGAATGGAAGTGGTCTCTTTCTCTTGGTTCAGAACAGTGTACATAGAACTCAGAAAAATCATCTAAACCAATTCTTTCTTTGAATTCTTCTCTTAACCATTCATAAGGTGCTACTAATGATACGACTACATCACATCCTTTATTGTAAAGATACTCAGCTATTAAATGAGCGTTTCGGATGTTGTTGATTCTTCCCTGTTCGGAATAATCTTTATTTACAGTAAGTGCTCTTAAATCATCACCATCGATGTGAAACACTTCCTTTCTCCAATTTCGTTTTTCGGATTGGAGTAGTTCTACTAACTTTTTACCTAATACAGTTTTTCCGTGAGCCGGTTGGCCTGTAAACCAATAAATTTTACCATTTACCATAACTTGAGTTTAATTGATACAAATATACAAAAAAAGTTTGGATTTACCAAACTTTTCTTGCATTTATTTTTAATTTGAGTAGATATTAGTTAATAGCATATTTAGCTTCATTATCATCCCAATCTTTTTTAGACATATAACCAAATGATTCAACACCTTTAATGGTTAACATCCTATCCGTATTTTTGTTTTTAAACATATCTGCACCACGTTTTGATGCATGTACTTTTATTAATTTTTTACCCCTTCTAGTATCAACGTAACTAACATACTCATTGTTAGATTCATCTACCGATTCTTTCATATTTGAGGTAATTGATTCAGGTGCGTTATCTTTAACCCATCCAAACAATTTATCTTTCCAAATTTTTTCTGGGAAAATACCACCCTTAGCTTTCTTAACAGGTAGTGAAAGGAAACCCTTTACTTTACCTTTAATCGTTCTACCCTCATCATCAGTATAGAATACAGTATTCTCAGGGTTGTTTAGAATAACATCTACTCTACCATTCATTCCTTTTGGAAGTGCTTTAGTTATCAATCCCCATATTGTGTTAGAAGCACCTTCATGTGTTTTTAAAAGGATATCTTCAGGTACCATCCTAGCTCTACTCTTATTATTTACCATTGCGGTAACGTAGTTAGTAAGAACCCAAGTTAAGTGAATGTTTTCAGCTTTATATCCAGCGTTCTTTAACATAGGAAGTACTTTAGTAATATCAGTTACATCCTTTGCCGTAATATCAAATAAGATATTTGGAAGTGTTTCTGGGTTATCTTTACCAGTTAATAAGTTAGCCAATGAATTATCTTTGATACCCATTGCTTTAACTAAGATATGAAGAGCGTATACGTGGTTTGGGTTCTTTAGATTTAAATTTTGTAATTTATACCCATCACTTTCAATTTTGTTTATCAAATCTAAATCCTTTGGTTTGATATTTTTACCATATTTTTTAATGATAGTTTTAATATCCAATTTACCCAGCCTATTTAGTACCTGAAGTTGTTTCTTCATTTCATCCACATCTCTAATTTTAAAAGATGCCGAATCTACAAAGTTTTTTATAGCGAATCCTTTACCACTACCAGCTCCACCAGCCATAAAAACGATTTGACCATATGGTTTACGATTACCATAGGTAATCAACTTTTCATTTAATATCTCTTCTGTTATTTCTTCGAAAATCATAATTTCATTTTTTCTCTTTTTCTTTCCTGCACAATGTGCCTTTTGACTAAATCCTTTTGGGTTAGAACAATCTATTGATTTCTTATATTTCTTACTCCAAGTCATATTCTATAAATATATATTCAAAACCTTAAAAGTTGTTATTTTGTGGTGATTTTTACACCACCTTGGAAGAATCCATTTGGTACATTCTGAATTGTTGTTGGTTTATCATTTGTATTTTTATTAAACAATACATTTGGTGTACCACCCAATAAGCTTCTTCTATCAGTCCAATCATCTGCATTTGATGATGTGTAAATAGCATCACCAGATAAACTTTCTAAGGATGCCTTTATAACCTCAGGCTTAGAACCAGGATTTTGTTGTAATAACAAAGCAGCCATACCAGCAACTTGAGGAGCTGCCATAGATGTTCCACCAATATTACATTGACGATATGCATTATCAAAGTTATAAGGTGCATCGGCAAACTTATTTGTATTTGAAGTACAACTCATAATATTGGTTCCAGCAGCATAGATATCAACACCAGGTCCACATTCCGATGATTGAACTTTTTGGTCTTTTGTTGCTGAGTTAGCAGTTGAATCTATATTACCAACCATTATTGCTCTATCTGAATATGGGGATGACCCTCTATGATAATAACGAGTACCAACATTAGTTACAACAAAATTATCATAATCATCACCACCAGGTATATCTATTTTATTACCTCTATTACCAGCGGCAATAGTTACTACAATACCAGCATCAATCAATTCCTCTACATCAGTATCAACCGATGCTATTCTTGTATTGGATACGAAATTTCTACCAGCGTTTGCACCACTATTATATACTAAACCATAATTAGATTCTCTATAAGATGAACTACTGGTTGTATTTGAATCTGTATAGGATGTTCCTCTATAAGTTAATGAAGTTACAGAATCAAAATAAGTTCCATATCCCCAACTCATATTTACCACAGTTGGTCTTTTATATCCAGTATCAGATTGAATTGGTTTATTGTTGTGCCAACCCTTAATGACATCAAATGCATCGGATATAGAAATACCAGTACCACTATCACTACTACCTTCCAATCCATTTACTTTTACGAAGTAAACAGCAGCACCTTTAGCTACTCCATGATTCAAGCCAGCAGCGATGCCAGCTACGTGAGTCCCATGCCCATCTAAATCTCTATTGTGATTTGCATCTTGAGTTCCACTTACCCCACTTAAATTGTACCAATCAATTGTTAGTGCTCTCTCAACACCATCAGTTCCTTTAAATTCAGGGTGGTCAAACTGTAATCCACTATCTTGAATTACAATATCCACACCACTACCATCTAAATTATAAGTATAATCTTCGGATGTAGATGTACTACTACCATAGTTGTTAGTTTTGGATTTATGTCTTATCAATCCCCAATTTAAAAATGCACCACTATCAGATGTGGTTTTAGTAAAATTTCCAGTTTGAGTTACTCTTGGTTCGATGAAAATATCATCTCTAAATTCAGGTGGTATTTCAACAGCCATAACTCTTTCATCTTGTCTTATTAGTTCAACCTCTTCTTCTGAAAGAGTGTACCAAGTTTGACGTGGCGAGTTTGGTCTAAGATTTGGAGAATCAACTCTACGATTAGGGATATATAGTTTACCCCCATCGTTTTCGTTTTCCATATCATCCCAAAAAGATTGATAATTTACACCTTTGTGTAATATAACGTTGTATGTTTCCATTTAGTTTTATTAATATAGTGCGTTCCATTGGTTACCATCCCAAAAGTATGGTTTAATTGTATTCCCACTACCACTTGATATAATACTACCACTCTGAGGATTTGTTGGAGTTGTTGTTCTTGGTGTAAGTTGAAGAATATCATCTATTTTTACACCTAATTCGTTACTTGAACTCAACAATAACTCACCTTCAGTTCTAAACTCCATTGCAACAGATTCAATATTGGTAGTTGTTGTAGTAATCGTATGAGTATTGATTGTACCACCAACAGTTAAATTATCATCTAACGATATGGAACCAGTACCAATTACTGAACCAGTACCAATAGTTATTGTACCCGTTGTAGTAATATCTTCAGTTGTAATTAAAGATTCTACTGTTGCAAAATCAATATTACCAGCACCATCGGTTTTTAAAACTTGATTTGCAGATGTACCATCCGAAGTTGGGAATTGGATAGCGTTATTAAGTATAAGAGTATCACCTTCCAATCTACCAAATGAACCAGTTGAATCAGCATTACCGGATAAAGCACCAGTATAAGTAATATTCGAAACAACTATATCATCAACTGTAAGCGTATTGGTTGCATCATTGAATGTTAAATCAGCTGAACTGGTTATATCACCAGTTGAACCGGCTATTAATACGTGTCCATTAAGTGTTGTGGCTGGTGTTATTTGTGCCGATGAAGATACAATACCAGCTCCCAATGTTTCTATCTGACCTGATGATGATATGATACCAACAGGAACATTAGTCAAAGTAGAATAATCACCACCACTATCAGCTCCACCAGTCAATGATACCCAACTACCACTTTTATATCCTAAGAAATCATGCGAATCTAAGTTATATAATATATCACCATTTGAAACCGAAAAAGATGCAGTTACATCATTATCAAACGGAGTCAACCTAAATGGTGAATCGGTAATCACAACAGCGTTAGATGCTGATAGGTTTAAGTTGTTATTTGAATATATAGTTGGTGTACCAGATGTACCAACTGATATTGATTCTGCTGTTATAGCACCAGATGCAGATATTGTACTATTGAATATAGCAGGAGGTCCTACTATGAAATTACCCGTACCATCTTCAATTGATGCTGAGAATGAACCAGATGCTATCTTTTGTCCATCAACCCCACCTTCGATTGCCGAACCAGGTATATTGAATAATCCTGCTCCACTACCACTAATAAGTGAACCACTTTGGATTACTATATTCCCATTTGCTAATATACTACCAGTTGGTGTGTTGATTGTAATACCAACTACACTATTGGCAGTTATCGAATTATCACCATCCGATAGTGATGATGCCTCAGTTGCAACAGTACCAATAATTGCGGATGATGGTATCCCAAATAATTGAGCACCACTACCACTAAATGCACCATTAGTTAGTAAAACACTACCAGTTACTTGAACATCTCTAAATTTCTGAGTTGCAGTGAAATCATTCTCATCTACAAGATTCACACCTTGAATAGCATCTATATTAGTTTGTAATGCCGAAGCTGATGCATCTAATGCACCTTGTAATACAAAAGTTAAATCACTTATTTGTTGTGAAGATGATATGATGTTAGTACCACTTACACTAAACCCACCACCTCCAGCTGAACCTGAAAGGACTTGTAGTTGATTTAAATAAGGTAACACTAATGAATTTGCATAATACCTATTGGTTGAACCCTCACTAATATCATCGGTAGTTAGAGTTGATAAGTCTATCTGAGAACCATCTATTTGTGCAGATGATGATACTATACCCGTTGGTTTGTTGCTAAGAGTATTCCAATCGGCTGCTCCACCACCAGCGTTATCCAATCTAGTTGCAAATGAACCAGAATCAGTTTCATAATCAGATAAACTAACAAAGTTACCAATATCATTTGTAGTCAACAAATTACCACCATCAGCACCACCAATGGCTAAATCTATTGTATCATTAAATGCATTACCAACGCCAGTAAATGTAAGAGTAGAATTGGATAATGTTATATTTGAGATATAATCAGTTCCACCTCCACTACCACCTCCCGCAGCGTTTAACGCATATGAGGAAGTAACAGCGTATGATGCTGATAAAACGGTCATTGATGATGTAACACTACTACCTATGAATCCCAACTCAGTAATTTGCTGTGAACCAGATACAGTTCCCGATGGAATTGATACACCACCACCACCACCGGCTCCGAACCCTGCAGCTGCAACCGATGCGGATACATCCGAATCGAAGTTGGTTATAGTTGATGAACTGATTGAACCACTTAATACATCACTACCACCCAATGCGGATAATACTGCAGTATTTAAGTTTTGTATTTGAGTAGCTTCGACTTGTTGAGATGAAGTTATCATACCCAAATCAATAACGTGCTCAGTTACTCTAGCATTAGTATAATATAGATTTGAGGGATTTTCAGAAATATCACTCGTATCTAATGCGTTAATTGTAGAGTTTACCGTTGATATCTGAGATGTTAATTCAGCATCAGTTGCTAAATCATCTGTAAGATATGATTGTAATGATGTTAATGTTGTTTTTTGTGTTGTTCCACCATCTACAACGGGAAAAATCGTAGCATCTCTAAGAGAGCCCGATGTTAGTTCCGTTAGTTCCGATATTTTTACGTTATCTGCCATATCTTACCAATGTTCTTATCTTTGTTTCTTTTATTCTTTCTTTATATAACGTATTACAATCTACCCCACTCCGAAATACTTTCTTTGAGTGGTTTCATACCACCCTTAACTCTGAGTGTATTCAATTGTTTAATTACCTCTTTTTGTTTTTGAGAGTTCGGTATTGTTTTCAAAGCTTGAGTCATTAACTTATACATCTCAGCTTTCTCAGATGATGATAATGATTCGTTCATCTCTCTAGCATACATCTTCATCTTAACATCCATATCAACAAACCTCACTTTGATGTTTTGTTGTTTGTAGAAACGATTAAGTGTTCTTACCAAATCACTAATTACCGATTTTACCTTCTCTTTATCATTCTTATCCGTAACCCAAAAGAACTCTTGTGGAAAGAGTTCTCTAACGATGTTTGCAATCGATATGGTTAGGGATGATTCGTTTAATATATCAGTTAGCTTAATCATATTAGTTGATGTATGCATTTAACTCATATCCGTTCTTCATTCCGTAAACCTGAATGTGTAACATCTTTCTTTGTGGTTTACCATTTTTAAGAAGTTCTAACGATACTCTTGTAGTTTTACCCACCGATGGTCTCTTTGAGTTCATTCCAACTTTGGTGAACATCTCATCATCCTCTATTTCGTATCCTTTCTTTTTAGCGTATACTTCTGCTGCCTCAATTGCATGAGTGTAAGATTTGTGATACACATCATCCGATTCGTTTACTGATTCATATTTAATCATATCAGTATTAAACTTTTCAAAATTCTTCTTTGCCCATTTTACGGCAGATTCGTAAGAATTAAATTTAATTCTGTCTTGTTTGAATCCTTTTTTCTTGTTTAAGAAATCAATGTAAACTTTTTCTTCGTTTACTAATTCAAACAGTTCATCTCTTGTAAGTTTTCTACCGAATGCCTTTTCAAATGCTTTAATCATTTTTACTTCAGTACTAGCATTTCTTCCAAGTAGTTTTAAAACTCTTTTTAATTCATCTTCAGAAAAATTATAGTTTACTTTTTCTTCGTTTACTGATTCATTTACCGAATATGAAAGGAATCCTCTATCACCAACGTTTACTTTAATTTTACCCTTAGATAGTTTTTCAACTTCTCTTTTAGTTTTCTGTGGGTCTTGATGTGCATGATAAAAGTTATTCTTAATCTTAGAAGATGAACCAGGTTTTTGATTAAAGTTTTTTACCAAATCACCACCATCATACCCAACTCCACCAATATTAACTTTATTATGACCAGAGTTATAATAAACATCATATTTTGGCTTAGCATCTAATATTACCTGTGTAAGGTATTTGTAATCTGCCTTTTCGTTTAATGATTCATTAAATCCTTCAATATCCCATTGAATTCTTTGTAATGGATTATCACCTCTAAAGTTTTTCTTTACCCAATCAATAAGTCCAGGTTCATTCTTAGCATTTTGAGCCATATCGAATGCGTTTCTAGCACCCCCATTACTTGCCATACTATCCAACCATTGTTCATATTTCGTTTGAGTCCATCTTACTTTCTTAACTACTTTCTTATGTGGACCATCTCCTAATTTTGAAGTAGCTGCAGCGTAAGAACCTGGAAGGAATACACCAACATCCTTACCATTACCATATTTTATTTTTTTTCTGAATAACCTTAGTGAATATTCTCCACTTTCTTTTTGTTTAGGTTTTGAAACTTCGCCTTGTCTTTTACCTAATTCAATTTTCTTTTCTTCAGCAGTTTTGGGATTTATTTCAAAATGTAAAGATTTTACTAAATCACCAATACCATCAAATTTACCTTCGTTTACTGATTCATCAATTTCAAATTTAGAATATTTGTTTAAATCATTTAAACTTTTTAATTCAACTCGTTTACCGTTTGAATCCAATCCATAGATAGTAGCGGTATATTTACCCATTCCATCGGAACGTTTACCTTTTAGTTTTTGTTTTAATTCAGCACCAGCTCTTCGTTTGTTGATAGATGAATTAAATTCGTTTACTGATTCTAACTCAACACCTTCATATATTGATTTAAGATATTTAAGGAAGTCTTTATCACTCTTCATATCTCTAAAATCACTATTTGAAAATACTTTCTTTATAAAATCCCTAATATCTTTAGAACTTTGCTTGATTAAATCAAGTTCAGCTCCTAAACTTTCACTAACTTCATCTATGATTTTAACTGGAACTAAGTGTGTACCAATTTTAGAATCGTATGCCATTATGTAATGAATACCATCCTTACCCATAAGTTTGAAATCCTTATGTTTCTTATTCCACTCTTTTTTAGTGATTGTATGTTTAATCTTAGGTTTAGCCATCTTATTTTAATTTGTTTGCTATTGAATATAAATCAAATTTGAATCCCATTCCAGCTCCACTATATGAGTGGTCTACATCAATAGGTAGTTTTAGTTTCTTTTCTAATGCCTTTCCAACAATAACACCAATCATATCATCACCAGCTCCTCTAGCTTCAATTGCATTTTGTAATTCATCCAAATCCTTAGATGTTTTAGCAATTGCCGCTAAATGAACATCACCCTTTGAAGGCATAATTGTGAAATTAACTGAGAATTTCTTACCACCTGATTTAATATCTATCTTCATATCGTTTTATTTAATAATTTAGGATACATCCATTGCATCATTATGAGTAAAGGTAATACCCTTCTTCTTCAAAGTTTTAGCAAGCTTTTCCATATCATCATAATCGTATCTATATGGTAACTCAATACCATATCTATCTTCAAAATCCGGTTTGTACATCTTCTTACCATCCACAACTATCTTATATAGTTTACCACTACGGTCTAAATAAGTTGCATCAATCTTCTTTGGATTTTTTGCTTCTGAAAGTAATTCTTTTAGTTTAATCATATTATTTGTGTTTGATGTGTTGTACTCTCCACTTCACATCCTTTGTTCTCAACATTTTCTTTACAGCATCCACATTCTTTAATGAATCATCTGCAAAGTAAACATCATCATATCCTTCGTTATCAATCTTATCCTCAATCCAATCTGCTTTTGCCTTTGGATTATTGTTTTGTAATCCAGTTACAGGTATTTTTTGATTGATACCAATATCTTTTAAGTATTTTGCTACGTGCTTATCTACTGCTTGTGGTCTTGCCGTTAGAATGAATACACCATCACCTCTATTTTTCTGAATGATTCTCTTTAATACTTTGGTGATTCGTTTCAACTCTTGTGGTTCTTGAACCGAGTAGAAATCTCTGAAATCATACTCTTCACCTGGCTTCTCATTATAAACTGCAAATTCGGCTGGTGTTAGTCTCTTTTCTTTACCATTAGGTTGTTTAACGTAGATATATGATTTAGTAAGAACCAACGTTTCATCAAAATCAAACACTCTTAGTTTTTTTGATTCGGAGAATAAGCTTCGTGCTATCATATCTTCTTGCTCTTTTATCATCATGCTAATATACGATTTTTATACCTAATATCCAAATTATTTAGAGTTAGAATTCAAAATTTGATTGTTTAATTCCAACAATCTTCGATTCTCCATCTCTAAATACTTTACTTTGATTGTCAACTCAGCAACATCCTTAGTTAGTTCCAATATCTTCTCTCTAAGTTCATCCTTTTCTTTTGAACTTTGTTGAAGTAATGATTCTAATCTATCGATTCTCTTAGCACAATCATCTTTGATATAATCCTCCTCATCCTTTTTATCTTGCGCACGCTTCTCATAGTATCTCCAAGCCCCAGCGGACCCCAATACTGTGATAAGTGTAATAATTACTGCGTAGATTGATTCTGGATTCATTATCATTTTTTGTTTTGTAAGATACTATCTGATTTTTCCATCTCAGCTCTAAGGTAGTGTTTAGCACCAACTATATAATCTTTTGCCTTTACGATTTTAGTTTGCCACCAATGTGGTAAATCTATCTCAGCGTTCATTTCATCAAATTCAGCCATCATTTCACCCAATTCTTCAGCATATCTTTCAATAATACTCAAATCAGCTCTTAACATACCTGGCTCATTATCTTGATGTCCTAAATCTACATCTTCGAAAACGGATGTATCTAACTCAGTATCGGTTGACATCTGAGATACATACTTATCTTCCATATCCATTAACTGAGATAGATTCTTTTGTCTATCTTTTATTTTCTTAGTCAAATCCTTTAATACTTTAAGAATTTGCTCTTTTTTCTTTGGGTCTTTTTCTGTTTTATAAGGTTGTACAGCCTTTTTTCTATCAGCTTCCAACTTTGCGATTTCTTTTTTAACCGCTTCTATTTTCAGAAATAACTTAGGTATTCCTTCGTTGATTAATTGCTCAACAGTGAACCTTCCTTCGTATTTTTCAACCAAATGTTCTTCTAATAATTTCATATCAGTTCAATTTTACCTTTAAGATAAATATAAGGTATTTAGATTTAAAGTAGAATAAAACCCCCCAACTAAGGGGGGTCTTTTATTATTCTCCTTTCTTAAAGATTTTAGTAGCTCCATCGATTCCAAATGAACCCAATGTGATAATTACGAATGAATTGAATACTGTATCATCGATTATTAATTCAGTTCCCAATATACCAGTTACGATATCTGCTCCAGCGAACAATGCCATCACTGCGAATGATGCAAATCCAACGATGTTCTTTTCGTTTAAATCGTTATTGTCTTTAAAAATGTCCTTAAATGCCATAATAAATTTCTTTTTTTGTTTTAGCGTTAGCATAACGTATTGATGAAACTTATTATACATAAATATCAAATTCTTTTCTTTAAAGTGATTCTGAGAACTTTTGGAGTACTTCCCTCATTATATCATTGGAGTATTTCTTACCATCGTGCTTTAAATCAAATACTTTTATTTTATCTTTATACGATGGTTCTCTATGCTCCTCATCCTTATCTTCGGTAATGTACAATCCGTTTAATACATATTGTGATATATCAACACCAACGTTCTTAGCGATACCAGATGCAAACATAGCGAATGTATCTTCTGAACCATATCCTCCAAATTCTTCAGGTATTCCAATTTTATCCCAAAACTCCTTTGAGTATAGAGTGTGCATACCACATCCAAACTTAAACACACTTAACTCACCCAAAGTAACTTCGGTTGGTTTTTGAGTAAATGTATTGTTCCAACATTCTTTGGTTCTAAATTGTTGCATCTCTTCATTTCTGAAATTAGGATGTACTAACGGGTCCCAACTACTATCCCACCAACGAGGAATATTCGGAGATATTACATACTTTCCACTCACTTGCTCAGATGCCATTAGTTGCATTTTCAGTTGTTGTTCGTGGATTGAGATATCAGGGTCAACAAAGATAAACTGGTCATAATCTAATTTGATTACCTCTCTCTTTTGTTGAGTTGTTCCCCATAGAGAATTATCTACTACGATTTGAAGATATGAACGAATACCCTCCATTGACTTGGTAAATTTATCAATAAACCATTGTGGTTTCAATTCACTATTTTCCCAATCAGTCAATTCAGGATTTAGATTAAGTGTAACATACATAGTTACATCATCATTATCATCCAAATATTTGAATCCCTCTTTATAGTAGGTGATGAATCTCTCAAACATCTCCAACTCCAATGGCATTACATGAGTTACAATTAAGGTTCTTTTCATTAGTTTAGGTTTATTAGTTTGGTTTGATATTCATTCATCTGAACTATCTCTATGGTTAGATTACCCAATGTGAATCTTCCAACCTCACCACTATCTTGTATGATTTTAGCCAATTGTTGGATGATTTTGAAATCATCATTGTTTAAAGTTGTACCATCAATCTCTACTAAGATTTCATTGTTCTTTTCGTTATCAAATGGTTTAACTCTTTCGTTCAAATCCATTAAAGTATTATCCTTTTCAATATATAGATAATCGGTATAGTTGAAATCTACATATGATGTACTTGCCCAAGGTTCCAATACCTTTAACAAATTTAAATTACAATTTTTGATGATAAACCCAATATCATATTTAGGTGTAATGATTGGATATTGGAATGAATCATTCTCAATCCAACTTCCCCATTTTCTTAAATAGTTTCTGGCCGCCTTCTGAGATGCTACTTTGTAGTAATCATCATCTTTCTGAATTTGGTCATTCCATCTATGTCCTCTACACGTTAAGTGATATACAAATGAATCTCTACTTTGAATCAGTTCGTAACCAGCCATTATCCATCGTTGGAAGATATCACTATCCTCATATGGGAATGGTGCGAATAATGGGTCATGTCCACCAATTCGTTGAAAATCTTCTTTATAAAGAATCCAAGGTGCAAACATACCTTTGGTAGTTTTACCTTTATTTTCACTTTGTGATTTTTTAGCAAACTCTTCAAATGCTGGAATATCTAAATCATCAAAATCCAACCCAAAGTTTTGAATAATCTTTTCATTACCAGGTGGATGGAGTGGTGGTTCGATACGAGTAGCACAAACTACCTTACCCTTATCCAAATGTTTGAGTAGGTTCTCTAAGTAGTTTTCAGTAACAATCATATCAGCATGAATGATACCAATAATCTCATTGTTAGCCATTTCTATACCTAAGTCATATAGAATGGTATGCCCTACCCTTTCTTCACTTCGGTGGAGTATTACGTTATCATCCTCACTTTGAGTTGATTGTAACCACTCATACGTCCCATCATTTGAACCATCATCTAATAGTACCAACTCCAATGTTGGATACCACTTTCTGATTGAAGTGTATGCGTTTTTAATATGCTGAAAATTGTTATACGTTGGTATAACTAATGTTACGTTATTTACCATAGTTTTCTAAATAATATTTTAAATCTTCAGGTGTACCCAATCCCCACATTTTTGGAATATCGAATGTACGGATTTCTTTACCACCTTCAATTGCTTGATTGAATACAGGACATACATAGAACTCATCGTTTACTCTGATATCTTTCTCAATCATTTCCTCTGCATATTTAACAAAGTCAGAACCATTTTTCCAATAGTAATATCCAACCGTTGCAATATCTGAGATTGGGTTCTTTTCAGCTACCTCAGTTACGAATCCGTTTTCATCTATTTTAGCAAATGACCATTTTGGGTGAGTTGCTCTAAATGATACAATCCCACCATCTGCATTAGTTTCATTCATCTTATACATAAACTCAGTTGAATCCCATTCTACGAATTGGTCTGAGTTAGCGAAGAATAATGGATTATCGTTATCGATGTGTTCTTTAGCCAATAATGCCGTACATGCAGCACCTTCGGTTAAACCATCTACCTCAACAATCTTACAATTTGGTGCAATCAAATTTAAGAGTGTATCTAAGTTGTATTTCTCTCTATGTGATTTCTGAACTACAAAGATGAAGTTTGCATCAATATTAAGATTTTCAACCACCAATTGAATCATAGGTTTACCCTCTACATCGATTAGTGGTTTTGGGAATGTATATCCTGCGGCTTGGAATCTACTACCAGCTCCAGCCATTGGAATCAATACATTCAATTTTTTATCTACCCACTTTGGAGTATCATTTAATTTTCCCATTTCTATTTCAGTTAGTTTTTTAAATATGTTTGTATAGGTTACTTCGGATGGATTTACAACTCGCAATACATGAGCCTTAGAGCGATATGCCGCTTGTAATCCATATGGTGAATCCTCTACAATTAGAGTTTCTTCAGGTAAACATCCCATCTTTGAGATTGCTCTCCAATACATCTCTGGATGTGGTTTGGAGTTTTGTACATCTTCGTTTGAGATGATGTAATCCATAAACTCCATAATTCCCAACTTTGAAAGTACAGTCAAAACTGTCTTTCTGATTGAATTGGAACATACTGCAATCTTATACCCATCTTCAACCAATGCGTTCATTAGGGATTGTAGAGTTTGGTTTGGTTTCAACTCTTTCAACATTTGCAAAGTCAACTTTTGTTTACCTTCCCAAATCTCTTTATGTAGTTCAGTTGGTAAACCTTTTCGTTCACTCAACATTTCTAATTTCTGATTAGTTTTTAATCCATCATAGGTTGATAGGTGTTCGTTCCAACTAATTGCGTATTTCTCACCTAAAGCTTTATTAAGTGCATCGTAATGAATGTTTTTGGCTTCAACAAGCACACCATCCAGGTCGTAGATTATTAACTTTACTCTCATAATACCAAATATTCTTGCTTACCACCTTTATGAAACCAAGGTCTACTCCGTATACCAGCCCATGCATCTAACATAGCCCCAACATCAATAGCAACCTTACCATAATTGTGTTTTAAATATGAAACATAATCTTTTTGAATCCCACAACCTACTAAAACCACATCGGATTTTATATCTCTAAATGAGTTTATGAACTCTTCCCTATTCCTTAAATTTACATTCATAGGATGTGTTGTAAATGTAACATCGGCATCAAATAACTTACTCAAATTTTTACTCTCTAATCTCTCAGTATTTGGTGATATGATATTCAAACTTCTACCTTGTAGGATATCTTTGAAGTTTTCAGGTTTACCAAATTCTTTAGTTCTTGATAACATATGGTCACATACCTCCAATTCATACTTAATTCCATTATCTTTTAAGAAAGTATCATCAATAGACCAAACTTCCTTTGTATAATAGATACTCTTAGCTATATCATTAGTATCATCCATTATACCAATAACATCACTATGTTTTATTGCATTTAGTATGATAGAACTAGCATCAGTATATAGTTGTTCAACTTCATTTGGATATTTATATCCCCAATTTCTACAACTTCTTTCTTGATGTTGTGGAGTTGAGTTTTTGTTCAACATTCTAATTTCACCATCACCAAAACGTGATAATGCAAATGGAGTATTTGTTTTGATTTTATCTTTTATCAAATCAATTGTTTCCGTAATGGTTATAGTGGGTTGTAAATACATTCTACAAATATACTAAATTATTTTTAATAAAACAAATGTTTATAATCATTATCCAACCAAGGTGCTGAACTTACTAATCTATCGGGATTGAAATTGATTCTATCATTGTAGTGTATTTTACCCAACTCCTCAATTTGTGTATCTGATATCAGATTGAATCCGTAATCGATTTTACGATTTACCGATAATGCGTAATCTATAAACTTAAAGTGCCCACCATAAAGTGTTCCTTTAATATTCACTCTAGCATTTGGAATTCCCCAAGCATCTGCCGCAATCAATCCATGTAAAGATGATGATAGGATGAATTCCACATCTAATATATCTTCGATGAACTCATGTAACCCAGCACAAATATCAATAATCTTCACACCTTGTTTTTTTAGATTTTCAACTTGAACTTCATTCTCATCTGCGTAATGAGGAATCAATCCATATTTGTACTTTGGTTCTTTTCTCTTATATTCGGTGATATATGGCATCAGAAGAGCAGGGTCTCCATATACATCAGGACACTCAATACCTCTCATCATAAGTTCGTTTCGAGTTAGAGGTCCTCTTACAGCAAATACCTTTTGTGGAACCCCTGATATATGATTTTGGTCAATTGCTCCACCACCCCATACTAAATCACCATTTCTTAGATGTTGTAGAACCGAACCTACTACGATTAGTTTATTGGATTCACCTGAGTTATTGGTTAGTTCTATATTCTCACTTTGAGAAATTGTCTTAACTAATGGATGTGATACTATATCTCCCCAATTCTTTGAACGATGTGGGTGTTGTGGATTGCCATTGTTGTATTCAAATACTTTCATCAATCAAAATCTTTAATCATACCATATTCATCAAACATTGGAGGTCTACCCCATTTTGATATCCACTTTCTCATATTAGCTTGTTCTGAGAGAATTTGTCTTTCCGAACTTCTACCACCATTTTCTTCCAATCGATGTGAACCTCTTGCTCCGAAATGCCAAACCAACGATGTGGTTGGTAGGATGAATCTAAATCCACTTTGTAACATTCGTAAAAACAAATCCATATCATCATAAGATGCCGGTGCAAATAGTGGGTCATTACCACCAATCTCATCCCAATGTTCTTTCTTAATCAACCCACTTACACCTTCACCTTTTGGAATCTCAAAATCATTCTCCGAAGTGAATTGTTCGGCATATTTATCAAAGAACTCTGAGTTAAAATCGTTATGATATGCTCCAAATACATCTTTTGGAACTACAACAGTACCTGGTCTACTTTGTGAGTTAGGAAACATCTGAGGTTCTATCCTATGTGAATTTACCCATAACTTTTCATTTGGATATTTGTTATGAGTATCCATCAAAGACTTATCCCAATTAGGTGTTACATAGAAATCTGAATGTAAGAACATAATGTATTCAGTTTTCACTCTATCAGCACAAAAGTTCATACCACCACCTATACCAATTGGTTGTTCGTTCTTATCTATGTAATACTCTAAGTTGTATCTTTCTGAGTTTTCTTCTAACCACTCATCAGTTCCATCATTACAATTTTCAGCGTGAATTATGAACGGAGAATCTTTGTAGTAAGAATTCTTACGAACACTATCTACTGCTATTTTAAGATACTCTAAGTTATTATATGTTGAAATACAAAATGTTATCATTCTTAATATTTTAAAGGTGCTCCCCAATTACTCTGCATTACCATTCCCAAATATTGTTTATGGAAGTGCTCTTCTTTCCAACCCAATTGTTTATATAATTGATATTGCCCAACAAAGTGAAATTCTTTAAATAATGGCGATGTTGGCATCATTGGAGTTCCCATTGCCAATGCACCTTCACCATACCATTTTAGTTCGTTTGGATGTTTCTTAAATAATACATCCAATCCCCATTCAGTATCTAACCATTCCCAAACTTTAGTATCCCAAATATAAGGGGATATTCCATAATGGTATATTTTACCTTCTCTACCAAAGTGAGCCATAATAGATTTATATTCAGCTTCATGTCCTTTTCTTACATCATAAGTTTGTAACTTTGGGAATCTATCTACGAATTCATAAAAATCATCCCTCTCATGCATTATCATATACGGAATATCCTCAGTATATAAGAAATCCGTAATATAAAAATCTTTGAAGAAGTATGCATCTGAATCAATACACACATAGAATCTACAAAGGTTAAGTTTGTAAACCAATGATTTAACGAATTGCTGACCTACCCAACCATTATGATTTGAAGTTATTGAATCATCACTCAGTATCTCGGTATAGTGTGGGATATTGGATTTAAACATTTCTACATCTTCAGGCGGTACTGAGATGTAATATGGGATGTTATCTCTGTTATATAGTTGAATACTCTTAGATAGTTCAATACATCTCCCCAAGTCTCCTCTATAACTCTTTGTGAATATTATTAGGTTTTCGTATTTCAAAATTTGGTAACTCTTTTAGTTTTTTATTTACTTTATTGATTTTATCCATATAAGGCTTCACGTCATCAATGTATTCCGAAGTTGTTCTTTGCTTAAATGGTATCATTTCCACTTCATAAATTTCTTCAAACTCTTTTTTATAATCACCAACCACATCGGTATTGATAATTACCATTGGGAAATGTGGATTTCTTGTCCAATTATCAATTTGAGAATCGATATTATCTAACCACACTCCAATATCAAACGGAACTTCTTCACTACCTTCCATTAGTTTTTGGAAGTTGTGATACATCCCTCTTTTGATTTGAGATGAAATTGCAATCCCCACATCTTCGGTGTAACAAAATATACCACTACCTACCATCACATCTAAAGGTCTTACATAATGACAAGCCTTCATTTCATATGCCGTATTGTAAGTGGTAAATTTATCCTTTATACAATCTCTGATGTAGTTAGAACGACATCCACCAAATGAATTTATCCATACATCAATTGGCTCTCGTTGGAATAACTCTACAATGATATCCTCTGAAAAGTTATGTACTCCCATTATATAGTTTCGTATAAAGCGTTTTGTCTTTCTTGTCTATCGATATCCTTTGGGTGATACAATGCGAAATCTTCCTCTAATGGTAGATAAGTCATTGTATTGTAACCTTTGATTCTTTCATGTACTTCACCTACCCATTCTATCTCAGAAGTTCTTCGGTAGAGTCTAGTCTGAACATCAGGCCAATTTACCCAACCCTTTTCATTTACATTCCATCTCCACTTTTGAATGTGTTCGTTTGTTAAACCTTCAACTGTGTTTACTCTGGGAACAAAGAATAAATCAATATCTTTATTTGCTTCCAATAAATCATGCATATTTGCCACCAAATATTCGGATGGTAGCTCGTCCGCATCGCATTGAAAGATGAACATACCATTTGCATGGTTCTTTAGATTATTCTTAAATGTAGCAAAGTCTTTATTAAGTGGAAAATTTATTACATTTACATTTGTATGCAATTGTTCAATAATCCTCAGATAATCAATAACATCTTTCGTTGCCCCTTCCGTATCATATTGAATCAAAATCTCATCTTCAGATTGGATTCTAGGATGTAGGAAGTTTACCAACCTCGTAATCTCTTCCAATTCGTTGCAAACTGTAATTGCGTATGTAACATTAATCATAATAGTTTTTTATTTTGTTACTATGTATCCCATTCGGATACTTTCTTTTTTTCATATTTTCTTCCCAAGGTATAAATTGTAAATTATCAATACTAGCAACATCTATTGGGTCAATTCCCATTATATATGCCTCAGATATTTCTAATTTATGGTCTAAGTGATATGCCCCATTTACACCAGCCTTACCTCGTTTATCTGAATTTTCTAATGATGATACATCTACCATCTTTGTTAAATTCATTACTTCACGTTTATATCTACTATAATCATCCATCTTAGATAGATACTCATCGTAGGTAATACCCTGAGTCTCTAATATAGTTTTTATTCTAACGTGCTCTTTACCTCTTTTAGAAAAAATGGTTGATTCGGATATCTTTTTCTTGTGTTCATCCGATAATTTGTGAGTTCCATTTCGTTTTCTACTTTCAGCAATTTTATTGTGCCAAGTATGTTCCACTTTTTTTAGCGATTCACTACGTTTGGCTATAATTTCATCATACCTATCCCCATACAATTCTTTTTGAGATTTACCAACATGCATACAACTCTTACATAATCGTTGTTCATCTTCAGCGTATCCACAATTGTATTTAGATTTATACTCAATTTCATTTTTACATTTTGGACAATTTCTTACATACATAATATATTGGTTTATAGATAAGTATATAAAATTTTGTTTTTCAAATTGATACTATGGATGTAACATTAGCCATAATATCTTTCTAATATATCTTTCTTTAAAAATACTTCAGTAGCGTATTGGATACCATCTAACTTATAAGTTCTATAAGCTGCACCCTTTGCTACAAAATCTTTGTTGTTTCTGATGTATGAATCGTAGATTCTATTACCACCAGAATCCATTGGAGTTACAACCTCATATAAACCAACATTTTCACTATCGGTTTTATCATATTCATTTGATGCCAATCTCTTAAACCAATTAAGAAATTTTAAAGGTTCAATATTTGATAGTTTTAATGCGGAAATTTTCTTATCAAAAATACCCGTAACAAAGATTAAAGTTTCATCTGAACCTTTTAGTGATTTTCTACCCTCATCAACATATGTGTAAGTTGAAATTTTATAAATGCCGTATGATTGGATATCACCTTTGGATACCCTACCACCGGTCTTAATATATTGTCTATATTGAGATGAATAATTCATTATAGTTTGTTTAGTTTAGGAAGTTTTAATTCAGGCTGTTTATTTAACTTTGGTAAATTAAATGGTTTTTGTACAGGTGCCTTAGCAACATACTTATCCATAATTCTACCCAATTCTTTAGTCATTTTTTCCATTGTGAAGTTATTAAGAATATTGGTTTTTAAACCAGCTGAACGTTGTAGTTCTTTATCATATTCATTAAATACCTTATACATCTTATTTGCCGCATCTGAGTAGTTTACAGTAAACCATTTCGATTCTTTTAATAAGAACTTATCTGCTGCTGTTTTATCTACACTAGTCAATTGCCCTTCCAATAAAACAGTATGTTCTTTTGGTAAGAAATCAACTTGTCCACTCCAATTAGAAACCATAATAGGTTTTCCAGTTGATGCGAATTCCGCTAGAGGTCTACCATATCCTTCACCTTTAGTAAACGATACCATTGCCTTTACCTTTGAGTGATTATACAACTGAGCCATTTCAGTATCTTTCAAATCACCATGTAATAAGTAAATTGGTGGAATATCATCACCTAATTCTTTTGTTACATTCTCAATCTTCTCTCTAACGGTCTCTCTATCGATTACCGAGAATCCGGCATGAGATGTTTTTAAGATAAGACCTGGTCTTTTATCCTTTGGTAAGTATTTGAATACCGTAGCAAATGTTCTGATAACCATTCCTACATCCTTTCTATCTTGCCCCAATTTACCTTTCAACCAATGTCCAACAAATAAGAAGTTGAAATCAGTTTCAATACCATCTAAAATATCGATATCCGATTTTGGATAATCTACATAAGTATCTACATCAACCCCCTCAAATAGAACCTCAACTGGCTTTTCAGTTTTGAACGTTCTGATGATTTGTTTGGTTTGTTTATCTTGCTCTTGGAATTGAGTTTTATCAAATAATGATTTTGTAAACTGAGATGGTACAATTACCATATCCATTTTGTTTGCACCTTCGATAAACTCTTTTGGAATAACAGTTGTTTCCACACCAGCAGTAATACCGATGTTGTAGTTACCCTTTGGTTCGAATTCGTTTGCAACAGACATCTGCATAAAGATATCAGGTTTTCTATCTACCTTAGTAACTACATTCGATAACATCTTCTGTCCAAATTCAGTTGTTGGGTCTGCTTGGTTTTGTGGAGTATTTCCCCATCGAGTTGGTACAATCTTCACATCGTACTTATCTAACTCAAACAAGCTTCTCAGAATATCTCTAGCATGGTCACCATAACCACTTCGAGTAAATACTGGAGCTTGGTATACTAATAAAGGTTTATTCATAACTTCTTATCTTTTGTATGCGGTAATATTTGTAATTTGGTAATTTTCGTTGAAAGTGATTACATCCATAATACGGAATACATCATCTCCAATTGTAATGGTAATCTCATTGAATGTTTTATCACCAGAATGAGTGATATTATGTACTTCCAAAGTAAAATATAAATCAAACAAAGATGCGTTTGCATTCAATACTTCTTCTTTACCACTCACTTCAATGTTCCAATCCAATAAACTAACGTTTTGGGAATAGATGTGAGATAATCCTCTAATATCCTTACCACTAAACTTATCAAAGTATTCTTGTGTTTTTTTAATATACATCATCCTATTTGATTTTGAATAGTTCGTAACGTTGTCTTGGTTTCCAATTTTCAAAAGTAGATTCAATACCATTTACCAATTGTTGACACATATTTTCTTTGGTCAATCCCATATCTTCAATAAATGCTCTTCTACCTTCTAAACCATTTTTCTTCAACTCTTCCTTCGATTTGCTATACATCTCTTCCATAGCTGTTGCTACATCGTAGATATCAACTTTATCATCCCAAATGTATGGTGTTGGAACGGAACCAGTGAGTGATTGTGCTCTACTCCATATCGGCCTAGCCCATTCTCCCCAAGTTACTTTATCTTCCCAATCTCTCCATTTGTGAAGTGAACCGATTTCGATGTAATCTTCAGCGGTTAAGTACTTACCATCCAATTTGAAACCACATTGGTCTTGCAATCCACCAGTTACATTCACAATGATTGGTGTACCAGCCATTACCGATTCTGCGGTTGTTAACCCAAATCCTTCATTACCAGCAATGTTGATTGTTACATCTCCAATGTTGTATAGGTAATTAAGTTGTTCGGTTGATAATTTCTGAGTTGAGAATATTACATTACAATCAGGTGCTAATGTTTGAGCTACCTTTGGTAAATCCGTACCATTTTGGTCCACAGGTGTGGTGTGCATTAGAAGTGCAACCTTCTTAGCTTTTTCTTCACCAATTCTATCACAAAAATCTTTAAATGCCATAATCACATCCGATGGTTGTTTTCTACGGATGTTTCTATTTGACCAGAAGAATACATAATCATAATCCTTACCACCTAAGATTTTGTTTCTAAAATCAGTTGGTACATCTACTGGTTTAAATTCAGTTGGTTCAATACCATGCGGTACATATGATACCTGCCAATCTTTGTGAGGTTTCCACGTTGGTTTATCAGTCAATGCTGTCAATCGAGAAACGATACCATAAGTTTGACGAGAAATTGCTCCTAACCAATCACAACTTTCATAATAATTTCGATTGTATTGTGGGTCTGGTAAATCATCCCAAATTGTGTAATAAAGGATTGGACAATTCTCTCTAATTTCATGCTCCATATCATATAACCATGTCCAATAACGAGGGTCCGTAAAGTGTAGAATTGCATCGGGTTTTTCTGAATTCATAATCTGTCTTAACAAATCAGCATTACCATATCCACTCCAAGGTAGAATCTTTACACTAGCATCCTCTACACCAGTTCGTTTTTGGATATCTCCAGATAAATCCAATACCTTACCTTTATCAGGGTGATTTACAGCTGCACCCACTTGGAACCAATCGTATTTATTAATAGTTCCCATTACCAATGATTTACTCATAGTAGCGATACCACTACTCATTCGCATATCATCGGAAAGAAGAAGAATCTTTTTCTTTTTACTCATAACTTATTATTATAACTTTTATCTTAAAATTGTGAACCTGAGATTTGTAGTTTTAGATATTCATTCATTTCTTCTCTGAAATCACCATCACTTACATATCTTTCCACAGTTCTATTTACTAATTTTTGAAGTGTAACATCGGATTCAAATGAAACTTGTTTGAAGTTCGAATAAACACCTTTCAAAATCTTTACAGTTGTTAGCTTTGTTTCTGCTTTCATTATATATACATTTGTGTTTGTATATAAGTATATATAACTTATATTTTTATATAAATATATATAGAATTTCTAAGATGGCTTCTTATCACACAATCCTCGTCTACCAAACTCACAAAATTTACAATTCTTTTGCCTTTCACCTGGCTGCTTTGGGTATTCTTTTTGTATGAATTTACCTTCATCATCAAATACATCATTTACAAAGTTGATGAACTCATTGTAAATCTTATTTACAGTTGGTTTACCATTTGCAGGTATGTGCTTTGACATATATGGGATTGGGAATGGTGCATCTTCATAGAGTTTTCTTCTCATAATCTGATACTCCACCTTAATCTTATCCAATGGAATATTGAATAACTCAGAATAGTATTTCTTATATAGAACAATCTGAGCGTTCTTAAACTTATCAGCTTTAGCGTATTTGTTCCACCCCATTGTTGATGTTTTCAAATCAATAATGATGATTGAATTATCTGATAAATCTCTCATTACCACATCCACAAAACCGATGAATTGTACACCTTCTTTGATTTTAGCGTTTAGTGGAATTTCAATTCCTACCAACTCAAAACCAGCCTTTGTATAGAACTTATCTAATTTCTTTTTGAACCACTCTAATATTCTCCTACCATCTCCATAGAACTCTTCTAATTCTAACTGAGTACATATTGTACCTTCACTTAACTTTTCGTTCTCTTTGATGTATTCTTTTCTCATCCAATCCAACAACAATTTATCGGTATTGATTTCCATTGCTTGTTTCTTAGAAACACCATACATTACCGAAAGGAAATGTTGGATTGTTTCGTGAATAGCCGTACCGAAAATCGTATATATGTTAGCGGATGATTCCCCTAACTTATCTATGTATCTCAACTTATATTGTTGAGGACATGATGAATATGTTGAATATTGTGAAAAACTTACTCTTGCCATAATCTTTTGTTTGATATACAAATATACGAAAAAAGTTTGGGATTACCAAACTTTTCTCTTTTAAACTTTCAACTTTAACTTTTTTATTACTTTCGTTTCCGTACCATAATCTTCAGCCAATTCCTTTATCTTCTCTTTACCACTTTTAGTAGCGTATAGAATCTTTAAGTAATCTTCAGCTTCCAACTTAGATACTTCATAATGGTTAGCCACCAATTGTACCAACCATCCTTCGTATTTATCAGCTCCCTTTGGTTTCATATACTTCATAAAGTGTCTACCTTTTGGGAGTATATCGATTAGAGCTAAGTACAATGCTTTTGGTGGAACTTCCTGCAGATATGGCTGAATGGTTGCTATTGTTTCTACCCACTCATACTTCATAGATAGAAAACGAAACACCATATAGTTGCTCCAAGTACGTTTATCAGCCTCTTCTAACTTATCCCAATACTTTGGGTCTTGCTCATTAGTAATTGCTTTGATGTGGTCGAACAAACTCTTAGGCATTCTTTTCTGCGTTAATTTTATCCAACTCCATTAATGCTTTCAATTGTTCAGGCATCAACTCTTCACAAATCTCACCACAATTAGCACATAACATTACATCAATTGGAACTACTACATCTTGCGGTGTACCAGTAATCAATTTTGAAATCTTACGAAACTTACCTGCGGTTACAAATACATCATCACCACAACTTCCACATACGATTGGTTTAGATTTACCCAAATCGATTTGAGGTTGCCCAGCTTGCGTTGGTTGTTCTGATGCTTTTTGTGGTTTATTACCACCCATTCCTACAATTTTTGCCATCTTAAATTAAGTTTAGAATTTCTATTAGTGTTGCTGCCATTGGAATCTCTTTATCAATAGCGTTAAAGTGTTTACTCTGTCCTTCGGATAATGCGATGATTACATTTGCTGTGTTTGATGGAGCGTACTCATCTACCTTCTCATACAATAGAGTGAATAATTCTGAGAAATCAGTTACTCTACTATTAATAATAGTTTGCCTCATATTGGTATATTTGTTTCTCTTATCATCCGATGATTTAAGAATATCCAACACTTTCGTTTTGTAATCATTCTCCAATAGGTTCTGAGTATCTACTTGTAACTTACCTTTAACGGAGTTCATTTGACAAGTATTGATAATCTTACGAATATCAGGATATCCAGCATCAATAATTGGAACTAACTCCTTTGGTTCGAATGATACACCTTCTGCTCCCAAAATCTTTGAGATTTGAACAGCTACATCCTTCTTAGTTGGAGGTATGATTTGGAATGATTGACAACGAGATTGAATCGGGTCAATTACCTTCTCAACATAATTACAAGTCAAAATGAATCTACAATGTTGTGAGAATGTCTCCATCAAATTACGAAGAATCGCTTGTGCGTTTGGAGACATGTAATCAAACTCATCTAAGATAATAATCTTCCACTTTTTGAATCCCATTGAGGATGCGAAGTTCTTTACCTTATTACGGACTGTATCTACGTTATTCTCATCAGATGCGTTGATTACCATATAATCACAATCAACTGATTTTAC
>Ga0209555_10000114_pt1 | contig 66869 bp, 62 predicted proteins | sample SaaInl85LU_5_DNA_FD_184643 | JGI IMG/M metagenome (GOLD analysis project Ga0209555, IMG submission 184643) | Marine microbial communities from expanding oxygen minimum zones in the Saanich Inlet - ESP_85LU_5_DNA (SPAdes) (version 2) | ecosystem: Environmental > Aquatic > Marine > Intertidal...
ACCGTCTGAATCGTAGCTACCATACTTCGCTAAGAGTTACAGATACTTGTTGATTTTATACGAAGCCACGAGGTCGATTTCATCACCACCATCTTCGCCTGATGCGGCACCACTCGCGACAAATACGTCTAGCGCGGTGCTTTCGAGGAAGTCGGTCATCTGGTCGTCTAATTCTACTAATTGATCATGCAGTGGACATGGATCACCATTGCCACACCAGCCGGGTCCGAGCGGACACTGTAATCGCTCACACACAGCTCAACGGGTGATGCCATGGTGCAAGTGCTTGACGGCATCGGTGAGTTTACAGTCGGCGATCAAGCTCCCGTCGCAGTCCCCAAAGGTCGCACCATCGTGCTGCCCGCCAACGTGCCACACGCAGTCGACGCACCGCAAGATTTCAAAATGCCGCTGACGGTCGTGAGACCAGCAAAATAGCACCACTCAACGGCCGAAAAAGCTCAGCGAAAATTCGGCGAAATAGGCATCGACGTAAACATCTGCACCTAAAAAATACAATAAGCCTGCGCCCGCGAGCATCGGACCAAAAGGCACCTGTAAACCAAATTGAACAGCTTCTTCTTCGGAATCATCAGCCACCGCTGCTTCGGGTTCACCGGACTGAGATCCGCCTTTACCCAGCAAACGACCGACCATCAAAATCGGTAGCAAAATAATCGATCCAAGCAGTGCGCCACCAAACATGGCAAATACCGCACCTTGCCATCCACAAAAGGCACCGATAAAGCCGACAAATTTCACATCGCCTTCACCCATTGCTGGCTTACGGAAGACGATTTCACCCAGCACTGCGATCCAGTAAACGAGCCCCGCACCTATCAATGCGCCAATGATGGCAATCACGCCCGACTGAATATTTTGCAGAATCGGTATGCCGCCTTCGATGCCATGCAATACAGGAAAGCAGATTGAAATCACTACACCGATCACCATGCCACCGATTGAAAAACGGTCTGGTATGATCATGTGGTCCAAATCGATAAAGGTGGAGCAAATCAAAAAGGCAATGTAGAGCATGCCGATGATGGCAACGACGGGGCTATGCATGAGCCAACTCGCGAGGAAGAGCAACCCTGTGAGCAATTCAATTGCGGGATAGCGAACACTGAATTTTTCACCGCAGCAACTAGCGCGCCCTCGTAGTAGTATCCAGGTTAGAATCGGCAGGTTATGATACCACGGAATGGGTTTTCCACAGGCACAGGTTGATCCTGGAAAGACCACCGATCGCTCGGCAGGAATGCGATAGATGCACACGTTCAAAAAGCTTCCGACGACAGCACCGAAGACAAACACTACCGAGGTAAAGAACCATGGAAAGTCGTCGTTAATAAATTCAAATGTTTCAATCATAACGCGGGGGTAAATCTAGAGCATGTAGGGCAGCCGTCATCATCGCGTGCGAGCTCACCTCGGCGTGCGACCATATTTCTAAGGAACGCGCACCTTGGTGCACCAACATGGATAAGCCATTCGCCGTCGCGAGACCATGTGCCTCTGCTTCTTTAAGTAAAGTCGTCTGCGAAGGGTTATAAATCATATCATACACCTTCCATCCTTTCGGAAGTAAGCTCACATCCATCGGTGCGAGATCCCCTTCTTTTAAACCTAGCGAGGTTGCGTTTATGACAATGCCTTCCTCGGGCAATCCATCTGGAAACTCCTTGATCGCAAATGCTTCGGCAACCCCACCCCCAGGCATGGCATCGACTACATCCATCACACTTTGTAAACGTTCAGGTGTGCGATTTCCGATATAGAGTTTTTCGCACCCATCGAGCACACACTGCACCGCAGCGGCTCGTGCCGCACCACCGGACCCAAGTAAAACAACTGTCGTATTCTTAAGCGACACAGCTAAATCCTGTGCGAGGCCTGCCTTTAGGCCATAACCATCGGTGTTGAAACCATCATAGCCAAACTCATCCCAAACCAAGGTATTGACCGCTCCCATGCGCTCGGCGTCTGGTGAAATTCCTTTAATCAAATCGAGCGCCTGCACCTTATGCGGAATTGTCAGATTCAGCCCTAAAAAGTTATGCTTATGAAACAGTGGTAAAGCTTCAGGCAAATCTTCTGGCGCGACATCAAAACGAAAATAAGTCCAATTCCTAAAGCGTGAATTCGCCTGCTGCATTTTAGCGAGTGCCGCATTGTGCATGGCTGGACTGACCGAATGCTTGATCGGATGCCCCAGCACCGCCAAGGGTGTGCCACCGAAGTCGGTTTTGCCGAGGTCGTTTAAGGAATAGGTTCTAGCGGTATCAAAAGTCGTCATACTGAATCAATGGTATCTACCTAGCAGTAAATCCCTTTCCCTGGAGTGACGAGTCGTTTTTTACATCTAACCCATCGGATACGGATACTTTTCCGAAATCGCATCGATCTTCTTCAGAACGTCTTCGCTTAGCTTGTAATCCGCGGCGGCTAAGCTGGGCTGGAGTTGCTCAATAGAATTCGCGCCGATGATGGTCGATGCCACAAAGTCGTGCTGCTTGCTCCATGCCACCGCAAGCGTAACGACATCGATCCCGATTTCGGCAGCGAGCTCCATCAACGCGGCAGTCGTGGCGAGGCTCTTGTCGTTGACAAAACGACGCCCCATAATCTTTTGGCGCTCACCTGATTCCGGACGCAAATATTCGGAAAAACGTGCCCCTTCAGGTAGCTGGCCGCCGTTGTATTTACCACTCAGCACCCCACCACCGATCGGCGAATACGGCAACAGACTCATCCCTTCTCGACGGCAGATATCCGCGAGCGCATCTTCGAAGCGTCGGTTGTTGATCGAGAAATTATTCTGTATTGTCTGATAGCGCGAGTAACCATGCTCAGCCGCCACTTGATTGGCCTTCATCGTGCCCCACTCCGTTTCGTTGGAAGAGCCGATTACGCGAACTTTACCTTCTTCTTGGAGCTCCGTTAAGGTCTGTAGAGTTTCCTCATAGCCAAAATCGTGATCTGGCCAGTGAGTTTGATAGAGATCGATATAGTCAGTCTGCAAGCGACGTAAGCTGCCTTCGATCGCAGTGCGAATATGGTGGCGATCCAGCGAAGTCAGTCCACTGCGAACGGGCGGCTTAAACCAACCATGCCCTGGGCCAGCCACTTTCGACGCGATCGTTAGCGAGCTACGATCTTTGCCTTGTAGCCATTCGCCCAAGATCTCCTCAGTGCGATGGACCCACTCGGTCTTGGGTGGCACAGGGTATATCTCTGCCGTATCGAGAAAATCAATGCCATGCTCGACGGCATGATCCAAAATCTCAAAAGAGGTCTTCTTATCGAGCTGTGAGCCGAAAGTCATCGTGCCCAGACATATCTCCGAAACCACGATACCACTGCGTCCTAAACGTCGTTTTTGCATACACTACGTTTTGTGCACAAATCCTCTCGTTTGGCAAGTGAGCCCTGACAAAACTTAAAATTCATAGCTCAGGCTCACCTTGAGCACACGTCCAGGCTCATCGACCACCGTGAAAGCACTAAATGGATTCCGCACCTGTGAATTATGTAGAGCATAGGTTTCGTCGAGCAAGTTTTCAACAGCAAGACTCAGCGCCCAATGATCATTGAGTTGCTGACGGCCACGAATCGAGAGTGTAAACCAGCTGCCATGTCCTGTTCAAACAAGTCACGATCGGTGCGCCCCTGCCCAGCTGAAGCACGGGCTTCAAGGCTGAGCTCCGTATTTGAATCAACATAATTTAACGACCCCTGCACGCGCAGTGGTGGAATCTCGGCAAGCACATCATTCGTCGAAGCGTTGGGGCGACTGCGTTTCTCACCTTGCTGCCAAGCCAAAGCCAAACCAAGGCTCCAATGCTCTGCTAGGGAATACTCGGACTTCAACTCGACGCCATAGAGACGGGCATCAATGTTGTCATAGCTTTGGAATGCGCTCGGGGTGGTTACTTTCACTGGGTAAATATAATCATCCAGCCAAGCATGGAAAACCCGTGCACGAAGAAATAAATCATCACGCGCAAATTCCCAGCCAGCGGTCAACTCGGTGGAACGTGGCGCATCAAGGTCAGGATTCCCCACCCAATCTGGCTTCGCCATCGGCTTATCCACTTGTATGTAAAGCTCCTGCGGATTAGGCGAACGTGCAATACTCCCGAGGCCAAGAAAGACTCCAGAATGCTCACCCAATTCCTGTCGTAAACTGATAAAGGCACCTGGCTCAATATACTCACGATTGCGATCAGAGCCTTGTAGACTTTGCAAAAATGTAGTGTCGCCGTTGGTTTCGGCAGCAAAGCGATCCAGCCGCATTCCCAGTTCAAGCAATCGAGTATCCGACAACTTAAAGCGGCCCTCGGCGTAAGCTCCGAGCGTATCCAGCATCGTGTCTGGCGGCATCTCATTCTGGTTTGGGCCAATTACATTATCACTATCCCACAAGCGACGATCAAACTCAGCACCCACTTCCCAATGTCCATACTCATTGGTCTCGAACTCAGCATCAAAGGTCATTCCAAAATTACTTGATCGGGCATCAGTAACCATAAACCAACCACGACCACCTGGCCCCATCAGGCTCGTCATGCGTCGACGATCACTCATTAAGTGATCCGTCTCGTTATAATAGAAATCCACAGCCCATTGGTCAAAGTATCCTGGGCTCGCTTCGTCTTCAAATCGTAGCCCAAACTGATCCGTCCGTGTATGATCGGCATCCATCTTTAGCCCTAGAAAGAGCACGCTGGTATCTTCACGCCGTAGCGCATTGGCGACCATTTGTATCGAATCTTTCACAGCGCCAACGAAACTCCAGACCAGCATGCCATGCTTCATAAGCCTTGGCATCCAACACCTCTGGTAAGTAAGCGGACTTGCCGGCCGCCATCTCCGTCATTCGTAAGCCATCACCATTCTCATAAGGATCGCCACTAAGCCAGCCTACCTGCACGCGCGCAGCATAGTCCTCGTTTCCAGTCGATCCCCAACCAGACAAGACAGTTTCACTAAAAGAGCCATAACGCGCCTCAAATCGACCGTGCAAACCATCCAGAATAGGTTCAGACGTGACATTCACATGCCCTGCCAACGATCCAGCACGCTTCAAGCTAAATGGGCCAGCCGCCACTTCCACCTTAGCTGCGACCTCTGCAGTTGCATGCGAAAGCGGTGGGTCCATTCGATTCGAACAGGCACAATAAATTTTACGACCATCCAAGGTCACACTCACATCATCACCCCCAAGACCACGCATCACCACATCGTTGGACATACCAGCCCTCCGAACCAGTGCGAGCCCTGGTTCAGAATCCTCCAACAACTCAGCCAAACCGACCACACCGCGACTGCGCCATTGCTGTCCGCCGAGGTCTTGCTGGACCACTCCCTGCTGAGGGGCGGTCACATAGAACGACTCTAGTTCAATCACATGTAAAGGCTGCGCAGATCCAATAAGGGGTAAGGCAACTGCAAGCAAAACTACCTGATAACACTTCATGTAGTATGTTTTTACAGCACCTTTTCATGCTGACAAGCAATCGACTTCAAGTATCAGATGCGCTTACAAAACAATTAAGTATCTAGAATAAGAAAAGTCTAATCAGTGCCATCACCTGCCACCTCTCAACCTAAAGAAAACCAAACGAGTTACCATCCAGAGGATTCCACTTGAGAGCCACCATGGCCATGATGCCCCCCCGAAGGACGGGACATCGGCAGAAAGAAGATCCCAAAAATAATCACAAGGCCCACTCCGACCCCAGCAAGTAAGCGCCAAAAATGCCCAGAGGCCGCAATTCTCTTCAGCCACGCCCAATTGAGCAGCATGTGCACTACAGTCGCGATGACGCATACTACACCACACCAAAAATGGACATCCCCCCATTCATGGCGCCCCATGTCGAGCACTTGTAAACCGCCCCCACCGCGTAACCTGGCACGAGCTTCCAGGTTAACAGCGCACCCGTGCCGAGGAGTGCGCAGAAAGAAAGATAGAGCAATAGATTCGTCACTCGTAGCAGAGGATTTTTTAGTCTAGGTTTCATAATTTAAAATGCCTATTTACTATCGCCGAAACCAAACAAAAGTTGCCACCTCCTCTATCCTATTACTGCAACTAAAGCCCGCCTTAAGATTGTCTACGCTGTAAGAACGATTCAAGCACCACAGAATCCAAAGAGTCTCGACCGCTCTCAAATATGGGAATTTCTCCAATAAAATCCCAACTATCGACGATGTGTAACAATCAGCACATGCGGGACATCAAAGCTTCCAGTCACTACAGAATAAAACGTTATAGACATAATTAAGTCTGCAAATTGAACAATATATAACTAACTGGCACTTGACCCACTAAGGAATTTCAAAGTAAATAACGCGCATTGAAGGCTGCAAAAAACAAACACATTGAAGAGCGTAAGGCACTGGTTAAGGCATTGGCCTTTTTCATATTGTTATGTAGTCTATGCACGATCGTATTGATGTGGGCAGCGAAATCTCAAGACTCTGAGCTGGCCGAAAAAATTCGGAGCGCTGTAGGCATCCAAGCGCCCGAACCGATTCAAACCGCACTCAAAGAAGAGCCGACTCCTCCACCGGTGATCGAGCCAGAACCGATGCCTGCTGAGCCGATTCCAACTGTCCCAGTTGAACCACCGCCGCCGCAAGTAATTACCTTTTCCGAGATCATTAAGTCCTCTCATCTTTGGCCCAAAACTGTCGCACTCAACCACTCAAAGAAAGTCCCCATTCGCTATCAGGATAAGATCTACGGCCACATGGAATTTACGGCTGATTCAGAAGTCGAAGTAGTTGCCCTAACCGCTCCCTCAGACATTTACTGTATTATCAATGGCAACCATCTAAGCCTCGCACATGAAGAAACTAATTTTACAGAATGGTTCGCTGAGAAATATGCGGGGCGCTATGAGCTACAAACTACTGATTCGACAGCATCAACAATTGAAGACAGCACTCCAGATATAAACACTCCCGAAGGGAAAGCCGAATATACCACTCAGATGCGGCTATGGTGCCACTTGAACTACGATTCCATCTCCCTTGAGATTGGGGAAGATGCACTCATTTTCAAATGGCTGCCCAAAGAAGAAACACAGGTCAACTACGTATTCGAAGCACGTCAAATCGCTCGCCAATACCTACTTCTACGCGCTGAACTTGGAGGCAATGAAAATTATGCCGCTTGTGAAATTCGCGATCCAGTCACAAACGAACTACTCGGAGCTTCTTCGATCTTCATCCCTCGACTATAAAGTCGAGACTAGGAAAGCCCCCGCTCGCTGCTTTCAGCGAATTTCAAGAAATTCTGAATCAAAGGGTTCATGAAGTCCGGATCTGATTGTAGTTTCTCAGCCGCTTGGCGACGGTTCAGGCCTTCCTTATAATAGACTTTAAACAAACGACGAATCAAAGCGATCTCGTCTGCCGAAAAACCCGCACGCTCAAGGCCGACTTTATTAATCGTGCGCGCAGTTGCTGGATTACCATCTGCAATCATATAAGGAGGCACATCTTGCACCACCTTCGATGCGGCACCCGCCATGGAATAATCACCTAAATGACAAAATTGGTGAATCCCCACACCCCAACCGACATTGACATGGTTCCCGACTTCTACATGTCCGCCTAAAGCAGAATGGCTACTCATAACGAGGTGATCGCCCACAACACACTCGTGCGCAATGTGGCTATAAGATAAGATCAAATTATGATCACCTACAGAAGTGAGCATCCCTTCAGCGGTCGCACAATGAACCGTGGTAAACTCTCGAAAGACATTCTTGTTGCCGATTTGAAGACCATGCACACCTCCACGATACTTTAAATCGTGCGTCTTACCACCAACGTAGGCATACGGATGCACTTCATTCCCTTCGCCCATCGAAGTAGCGCCATCAACTGTGGCGTGGTGCATCACCTCAGTGCCTTTACCGATTCGAACATGCGGACCGACATATGCATACGCACCAACGATCACATCCTCGTCAAGTTCAGCACCAGCTTCAATAAGTGCAGTTGGGTGGATTTGAGTAGCCATGGCTAAAACCTAATTAATCCGATGCGTCAGCGAGCATGAACATGAGCTCGGCACTGGAAACAGTCTTTCCGCCGACCTTACATTCACCAGTTGCCGTCGCGATCTTGTTGCCTCGAATCTTGATCAACTTCACACGAATCTCAATCGAGTCACCTGGCTCGACCGCTTGACGGAATTTTACCTTATCCACACTCATGAAGAACGCAATTTTGTTTTCCTCAACCGGTAGCTTACGCAATAATAATACCCCTGCCGCCTGCGCCATAGCTTCGACTTGAAGCACACCTGGCATCACAGGACGTCCAGGATAATGCCCCTGGAAATACGGTTCATTGATCGTGACATTTTTTAAAGCCACCAACTCATCAGGGCTGACGATCTCGATTACTTTATCGATCATCACGAATGGATAGCGGTGTGGCAAGGTATCGAGCACGCGGCGAATATCCATCGTCGTCTCATGCGCTTCGACGACCGCAGATTTCTTTGACTTAGCAGCCGCTTTGGCACCTTTCGCTTTTTCGAGAATCTTCTTACGGAGCACCTTGGAAAGCTCGGCATTCAATGCGTGCCCCGGACGAACGCCCACGATATGCGCTTTAATTGGCATCCCTGCGAGCACGATGTCGCCGATGATATCGAGCATTTTATGACGAACAAACTCATCCTTAAAACGTAGTGGCTCTTTAGATACGATCTTATCGCCCTTGATCACAATCGCGCTATCAAGACTACCACCTTTGATCTTACCGAGCTTCAACAACTCTTCGATATCTTCATAAATAGTAAATGTGCGAGCGGGTGCAATTTGCGCGACGTAGGTCTCAGGATCGACATCCAAGCTCAAGTGCTGGGTGTGAATTCCACGGTCATCCGTAGAGGTGCAAGTAATGCGAAAGCCATCGTGCGGTAGCGCAATAATCGAGCTCCCACCACGGGTCACAGAAATCGGCTCATCGAGAACGTAGTATTCGCGCTCTGCGTCCTGCTCAACTGGCTCTGCTTGCTGAATTAAATTCACGAAATGCTTTGCCGAACCATCAAGAATCGGCGGCTCACTGGCATCCATCTCGATGAGGACATTATCCACACCGCAACCATTCAAGGCGCTCAATATGTGCTCGACCGTGTGCACCTTTGCATGACCGTCCGCAATCGTGGTGCTGCGAACCAGGTCTTCGACCAATTCAATCATCGGCTTCAACTCTGGCTTACCGTAAAGATCAGTCCGTTTAAACACGATACCGTGGTTTTCTGCCGCAGGTTTAATGGTAAGGTGGACTTCGTCGCCCGTGTGCAAGGACTTTCCCTTAATAGAGACTTCCCTCAGGATGGTGCGTTGTTTCATAAGTGTAGGTAATTAGTCAAAGCGACGCCCAGCATAGAGCCTTGGGTGTCATTCAAAAAAAACTACGCTAGAGGATGCCTCCCACATGTAAAGCATCGGTTTACGTAGCTAATATAAGATTAATGCCTCAATACTGCGCTCGTAACGAACGTAATAACTGCAACGCACCGGACGAATCTGAATGCACGCAAATAGTATCCGCCGAAAGTGCGATCAATCCACCGTCCACCGTTCGCACATGCCCCTCCTTTAACCAATCGACATAGCGATCAGAGGCTTCTTCCGCATCCAACAGTGCCCCTACATCTCCTCTAGGAACCAATGCTCCACTGGCTAAATAACCGCGATCCGCAAACATCTCTTCCCACACAGGAATGCCCATGGACTGTGCCTGCTGCGCACAAGTCCCTCCAGCCAAGGCAAAAATACCCAATTCTGGCTGCGTGCACCTCACAAAATCGCAATAAACATGCGCTAAATCTGCAGCTTGCTCCACTGCGTGATACAAGGTGCCGTGCAACTTTATATAACGGACGGTCACACCAATACCTTCTGCCATTGAGAGAAACACAGTCACCTGCGCCTCCAGTAGACTGATAAATTCGCTCAAACTTGGCAGCACCGCATTGCGTCCACCACCGGCAGCGAGCCCTGGATGCGCCCCAACCATGACACCGCTCGCCTTCGCCATTTCAAGCGACTCACGCGTCTTTTCTAAACTCCCAGCATGCGTGCCACAGCCAATATTTGCTGCATCTACTAACGCCATGAGCTCACGAGTGGACTCGGTGCTTTCGTTCTCACCAAGATCGCAGTTTATAATTAGTCGAGCCATCGAAATGAAATCTGCGTGCCTGGCACACATTGCGCAAGTCTATCGCGTGCCGCCTCTGGCAAAATGGCTAGCTTTGCATAACCACCCACCGTCGGCCCATCCACCATAGTGACAATCGGCTGCCCACTGCCTGTAACTTGAAAACTCCCTGGCAAAACTGGTTCGCTGGCGATAGAAGCCGGCACCTCCAACTCACGCCCCTCCAAACGAAAGCCTGTGCGATCAGAGCGCTCGGACACCGTCCATTCGCTCTCAACCAAAGTGTTTTGCGCGACCTCCGAAAACGCGGCAAACTGTGGCCCCCTGAACAAAGGCAACTGAACCAAGCCCTCAAAGACACGTCGCTCGTCGGGAATTGCAATGCGCCCAGCGATCCGATCATCCGAGAACGATACCGCGCGTTGGTTTGCCAATAACCGCACCCCCTTTTCAAGAACGACTCCAAGCCCATTACGTGGATCTGCCGAAGCACTGCCAAACCACTGATCTGCCTGAATCCCCCCTGGAAGCGCCAAATAGGCAAATAAGCCTGCTTGCCTGCCTGAAAAATCTAGAAGTGTGCCCGCCCGCACATGACTCGCTCGCCATGGCTTGAGCGCACAGCCTAAATCAGCACCCGCCAGCGCTAGCCATGTATCTTGTAAAATAAGCACTTTCGCTCCTTGCCGACAAAGCTCTAAAACGGGCGCATCTTCTCGATTCCCGAGTAGACCATTCGCCACAGCCATCGAATGTCGATCCATCGCGCCACCAACAGGCACGCCAAAACGGCGCCAGCCAGCTCGGCCACCATCTTGGATAGAAAGCCCGACTCCTTTTGATATGATTTCCAATAAGGGACGCATAACTTAATTGATGGCCACAAATTTGACCCGATCCCCGGGAGCCAGCGCAAATACTGCGTTTTCATCAGGAGCAGCTCCCTTCGCCATTTCTGGCTGAAACAAAGGATGCTCGCTGTGCCCAAGAATATGCCAGCCCCCCGGGCTAGCAACTGAATAGATCCCCGCATGCCTGCCACCAATTGCCACGGAGCCAGGCACAATGTGATTACGAGGCGATGCCCGACGTTCGAAGTGCAAGCGTGAATCCAGCCCGTCCAAATACGGAAAACCAGGCGCAAAACCCATCATGCGCACCCGATAATCTGCTCCGGAGTGAATCGCCACCACCTCATCTATAGAGAGTTGCGCCATTTTCGCGACGGCAGCTAGGTCAGCACCCGAGTATTTCACCGGTATCTCCAGCAATCGTGTGGGCAATAAATCCGCTTGGTTCACCTCCGGAATAGCAGACAACCACTCAGGAAAACGCTTCGCAGACAGCACGCCATCTAGGATCACCAAGACGTTTGAGTAACCGACAACATATTCCACAAACCCATGAGGCGGAGAGACTTTCAGCGCATTCAACACACAAGACTGCCGCCTACCACTCAATTTTTGAATAAACACAGCGCGCTCGCCATAGGACTGTAGATGAAAATCCATTTACAATGAAAACAACGACTCTGCCAATACCCGTCAAATAAGCAATGCCTTCGATTTGGGCGTCTATTAACTCGATCCATGCTCAGTAAAATGCAATAAGTCCGAAAATATGCTAAATACTTCTTGATTTCACAGCCCATACCTATTTGCTGTCCAACTTTTCCCATGAAAGCCACTATCAAAACACAAGGCCGCCAATTTACTGTAACTGAAGGCGATGTTCTCAAGCTAAACTCTTTTCCAGGCACGGAGAAGGGCGACACTATAGACATCAATGAAGTCCTCATGATCGGTGAAGGTGCGGATGCACGCTTCGGTTCACCACTCGTTGAGGGTGCTTCCGTTAAAGCAACGATTCTCGAAAACAAGAAAGACAAGAAAGTCATCGTTTTTAAGAAAAAGCGCCGTCAAGGTTACAAGCGCCGCCGCGGTCACCGTCAGCACCTTTCTGTGATCAAAATCGAATCTATCAACGGCTAATCGCCAACCAAGGAGAACTTAAGCTATGTCACATAAAAAAGGACAAGGAACTTCACGCAACGGACGCGATAGCCAGTCAAAGCGTCTCGGTGTTAAAAAATTCGGCGGCGAGTCTGTCGTTGCTGGTAACATCATCATGCGCCAACGCGGCACACGTTACCACCCAGGCGCCAACGTAGGCATGGGTCGCGACCATACTCTGTTCGCACTTAAAGACGGTAACGTCGCTTTCGACAAAGCACACCGTAAAATCAACGTCGTCGAGCTCGTAGAAGCGTAAGACAATTTTAAATCGACAAAACTTTCAAAATCCCGCCCCCTAATAGGAGCGGGATTTTTTTATGGATAAACGACTCGAAGAGCTACGAAAACAACGCGATCTGATCCAACAGCATTTGGACTGGATCGACCGTCAGCTCGCTCAAGCAGATAACCGCACAAGCACCGAAGCCCCGCAGAGCAATGAGCCCCAGGATACGGAGCCATTAACTCCTGAAACAAAGAACAGCGGCGAAGCCCCACCTGAATCAAGTTCAGAAACGGCACACATTGACGTCGAGCTAGAAAGAATGGCTCCTCCACTGCATAACGATGTCTTTAAAGCAAAAATCGGTTGTCTCGCCTTATTCATCCTTGGGGTTGGCGGCTTCCTATTTCTACTGTTCGGGCTTCCCTACCTATTGGATTAATCTACCAACGGTGGACTTGAAACACTCGGCAGCACCTCGCCAACTGCAATCGGATAGCCACGCACAAAATCGGGCACCGGTAACATTCGCCCACCAGGACGCTGTAATTCATGAAAGCAGATCGCGCCTGCGGCAGTCGCTACCGATAAAGTATCACCAACGGCAATCACCGTCCCAGGCAATAAGGCCACCGCATCCAAGTCCACAGAAGCTTCCCCGACTTTAATTCGAGTATCGACGTGGTCAAAATAGCCCCCCGGCCATGGCGTGAAGGCACGCAGGCGATCGTAAATACTTTGCGCAGGTAAGCGAAAATCTAAAGCCCCATCGTCTTTACTCAACTTGCGGCAATGCGTCACCGCTGCCACATCCTGTGGCTTAAAATCCAAAGTGCCTGTCAAAGTCGCCTCAAGACAACGCTCAATCAAAGGCACCACCGCTTCGCCAACCTTCGCACGCACACTCGGCCCCGTATCCGAAGATTCAATACGCACTACCTCGACATCGGCAACTGCTCCCGCATCCATTTCTTTAACCACCTGCATGAGGCACACACCCGTCTCTAATTCGCCCATGGCAATCGCAGTCTCCACAGGCGAGGCTCCTCGATACTTTGGCAATATCGATCCATGAAAATTGACCATCCCATGAATCGGTGCTTCACGTAAACGCTTGGGTAAAAAGTGTCCATACGCCATCACCATCGCCACCGCGACAGCACGTGATTCAATCCATTCCACCAACTCAGAATCAGGCTTCTCTGGTTGCAACAGAGTGATCCCCCGCGCTGCAGCCCATGCCGCAACTGGATTCGGCTGCAGCTTCTTACCACGCCCCTGACGACGGTCCGGCTGCGAAACGACCGCACACAACTCACACTGAGCCGCGCCTGCTCCTACTAGAAAATTCAGCACTGGCAAACAGATCGCATCCGATCCGAAGAAAACAACTTTAGGTAACTCACTCATATTTAATTCAGGTAGCGACGCGTGTCCCTGCGCGCCACATATCAGGTAGGCCTCTCCAGAAATGGCGCACCGGGACGTGCGCCGCTACCTTAAAAATCTTCAAAATAAATCCTGCTGTTCCAATCCATCACGCGACGCAGTCGACGACGCGCTATTCACAATCAACCATCGCAGCGTCAGCTCACTCAGCTCAGGTTCGGCATATAAACGCCGCAACAACAAAGCCGAAGCCAAGGCATCAAACAAAGCGCAGTGATAGCGCGCACGTTTTTCCGGGCAATACAAAGCCGCCTGTGCTTCCAACTCACTGCCAAGGTCGAACAAGGCGATCAAATCGCCCAACTTATGACTCTCCAGCTGTGGGTAAATCCGGCGATACAATTGCAAGGTATCCACCCATGGCCCCCAGCTTGCCGTCAATACATCCCCCTCCGAAAAATCAGGCGAACTTCGCGGATACGACCAGACCGAGCGCAGCAGGCCATCTTCAACCGCCACATTATGCGCACAGAAAGGCCCCGACTCTCGTAGATCTGCAAACAGTTTCCAATCCGTTTCAAACAGCGGCTCTTTCGAAGCCACTTCCTCCGAAATACCATGCTGCAGACGATCTCGATCTGAAATGGTTCCGGCCGGTGCACACAGTCGTGAATACGTCGCCTCGACCTGTGTACCATGCAAAGTCACGACGCCATATTCCACCACCCCACTTTGGCGGCTCCCCTCAAAATCAATCACATGTATCGGCGTCGAAAACATGGAGCGCACTATGTGCCATTTAATGTCCAAGGTTCAACATCGAACGTCAAATTTTGAATTTTAATGGAGGGACGCCCTCCGTCGCGTCCGCGTCGACTGACTTACCTAATTATTTTAGCGTCTCGATTAAATATAAATATCCGCAAAGCAACAAAGCCAACCATAAGCCCAATATCCTCCATCCCTTACCCTTCCTCCACTATCCTATGCGCTCTCGGCGTCCCTGCGGTTAAACTTCCAGCCCTATAAGATCTCAGTCGCAATCTCGAAGCACTACCCTCTCCTTCCCCAACTAACCACTCCTTTCTCAACTATGCGGTTGCCTCTATAGAAATCACTGCCCACATTTTATGTTTTACAAACAACAGCTGCAGTCATGTCAGAACTTACACGCGCTCAAAAAGACGAATTTATTGAATTTATTGCTTACCTCTGTGAGGAGGCCGCAAAAGAAATCATGCCGCACTACGGTCCGGATGTAGAAATCGAACGCAAGTCCGATGCCACACCCGTGACCTTAGCCGACCGCAATGCTGAAAAACGCATCCGTGAGATCCTCGCTGAGCGCTATCCGGAACACGGAATCATCGGTGAAGAATATGGCCAGGAAAACACAGATGCCGATTTCGTTTGGGTGCTCGATCCTGTCGATGGCACCAAATCCTTCATCTCGGGTGTGCCGCTCTTCGCCACACTCATCGCTCTACTCCACAAGGGCCGCCCAGTCATCGGCGCGATCAATCAACCAGTGCTCAAGCAAATGGTGATTGGCGACTGCGAAACCACTACTTTGAACGGTAAGGTTGTTACCGGCCGCGAGCCCTGCAAGCTCAGCGAAGCGACTCTTTGCACCACCGATCCCATTCGCCCAACGCTCTGGCAAAACAACGCTCAATGGAGCGATTTGCCACCCAAAACAGCACTCTACCGCTCATGGGGCGATGCAGGTGGCTACATCCTTCTCTGCTCAGGTTTTATCGACATCATGTGCGATCCACTCATGGAAATCTGGGACTGCGCGGCCATCATCCCATGCATCCAAGGTGCTGGCTTCAAGGTAACTGGATGGAACGGCGGCGACTCGTTTGACGAACGCACGATTATCGCGGCAAAAGCACCGCTCCATGACGAAGTCATGGCGACTCTTTACCCTCAAAGTTAATCCACGCTAGAGGGCTATTCATTAAATAGTAAAGTGGCTCAAGTCTTCCAAAAACTACAACAAACCTTCGCCGCAGCGAGGGAATATAACTGTCTGGATTTCTTTCCACTCAGGAGCTCACTTGCTGGTTATCAAAAGAGCTATGTTCAAGGCGACGTCCGCGCTGGTCTCAATGTAGCGCTCCTCGCCTTTCCGCAAGGCATGGCCTATGCCCTGATCGCTGGACTGCCGATTCAATACGGAATATACGGCTCAGCGATCGCAGCGATGGTCGCGCCGATTTTTGCCAAAACCAGCCTCATCACGCTCGGCCCCACCAATGCCACTTCTGTCATGCTGCTGTCAGCCTTTGCGGGGCTGGGTATCGCAGGTCCAGAAATGCTGAGCATGGTGCCGCTACTGATCCTGCTCGTCGGACTGTTCATTTGCTTAGGGGCCTATTTAAAGGTCGCAAATCTCATCCAATATATTTCGCGCTCTGTCATAACCGGCTATATCACAGCCGCCGCACTCTTGATTATAACTAATCAAGTCCCCAAGGCACTGGGACTGACTCTCGAACGTAAAGCGGCCACTTTCTACGACGCCGTGCGCCTCATGGCTGCCTCCATAGACACCGTTATATGGGAAACGGTGACTGTCAGCATTGTCACTGCGGTCTTATTCTTTGTTTTAGATCGAAAATTTAAGAAACTGCCCAACGTGGCGATCTGTCTGGTCGTCGTTTCAGTGCTAACTGAACTTGTATTTCAACATAAATCCGACCTCGTTCTACTGCCTGGTATCAATGCAGCCGACTGGAGTTTTCAAGCTCCCTCATTTTCCGTCGAAGACATCCGCCTACTCGTTAGCCCCGCACTTGCCATAGCGCTACTCTGCATACTTGAAGGCATTTCTATCGGTAAATCACTCGCCGCCAAAACAGGCTCACGCCTCGACACCAACCAAGCGATGTTTTCCATCGGCATGGCAAATATTGGCTGTGCATTCTTCTCGGGAATGCCCGCCTCAGGCTCACTTACCCGCTCTACACTGAGCGCCACGAGTGGCGGGAAGACTGTCCTAGCGAGCTATATCAGCGGCATCATCGTTTTCATCGGTGCCTTTGTGCTCGGCCCTTTCACTAGCTACATACCTCAGTGCACCTTGGCAGTGCTCGTCATAGCCATCGGTCTCTCGCTGATTAATAAGCACGCCATTCGTGTCGTAACAATGTCGACTCGGTCCGATGCTGCCGTGTTTGGAGCGACCTTCATCAGCGGTCTCTTCATGCCACTTGACACAGCGATTTATGTCGGGGTCGGCACTTCAATAGTGCTCTTTCTTAAGAAAGTTGCGCGGCCTGAAATGGTCGAATACGCCTTCAACGATGATGGTCAGCTCACTGAAATGGAGAAGCCCGAGCAACGTGAATCGCCCGAAGTTTCAATCGTCCACGTAGAAGGCGAACTCTTCTTTGGCGCCGCCGACTTGTTCCGAGATCAAATGCGCCGAATTTGTGAAGAGCCGAACCTCAAGATTGTGGTGCTCAAGATGCGCAACGCCTACAACTTGGACGCCACTGGTGTCATGGCGCTCGAAGAACTCTTGCTCTATATGGGTGAACGGGGCCGCTACCTCATCCTCAGCGAAGTTAAAAACGATCTTATACGCGTGCTCAAAAATTCTGGGCTCTACTCGATCATCGAAGAACGCAACATCTTCGTTTACGAGCCAAGTAACCCAACACTTTCCACCGCGAAAGCCCTTAAACGAGCTAAAGAGCACCTTGGCGACAGCACCGCAAACGTCTCTATCTACATAGATCCAGTCCGCGATAGTCAGAAAAAAGGCGAACGTCCCTAAACGACAGCACAGTGCAATGAACGAATGCGTGATCTGTCCCCCAACAACACGAATTTTCACTAAATAGGTAGCAGCGGTCGTCTCTGACCGCCATACATCAGACAGCTTAAACGCTGCAGCTTCACCTACACCGAAACAGCACCACTTCCTCACTCCCGATGGGACGGCTCGGATAGCTCTCTGTTGGCACAAACGAATCCATTCGCTCGAAGTCCTCGCCAAACAGTGCTTCGATCTGATCCGTTGAGATCGGATGCGGCGGGCCGTCGCCGTCGTAGTCGACAACTTCTCGGTAAAAAATCGCGAGGTAAGCACCTCCTGGCTTTAAAGCCTTCGCCACGGACGCAGCATACGCATGACGTTGAGACGGCTCTAAAGCACACAAGCAAGTGTGCTCAAGCACCCAATCGAAGTAACCATGCCATGCTTTTGGTAAGTTCAAAAAGTCACTCACTTCATAGCACTCGTTGGCTTTCACTGGAAAAGCATTCGCTCTACGAACCGCACTCGGCGCGATGTCTATACCAATCACCGAAGCCCCCTGCTCCGCTAAGAGTCGGACATCATGCCCAGTCCCACAACCAGGGACCAAGACTGAACCTTGAACCGAATGCATTCTCAAATACTCCCGTAGAGGTGGCGCAGGCATTCCTTTGTCCCAAGGAATGTCATTCTCTTCGTAGGCTGCTTCCCAATTTTTCATTTGTAGACATAAAGTGAATAAGGAACACAGGAACGCAAGAAGCAGACATACTATTTAAAGTCGCAACCTTAATGGTAGCGACGCGGGTCCCTCCACGCCATCATACATCGAACTGCTTGTAAATGAACCGCTCAAACGTATGGCGCGCGGGGACGCTAACTTAAGCGATTCGGGCCTAGAGTTGTAGGGCCTTTGCTTGCAAAGTGCCGCAGTTCGCAGGTCGAGTCCTATTCGCGTTGTCGGCATCGAGCAAGCTCGAGCCCTACAAATGAATCTATGTTCCATCCATGTGCAGTTTTGTTTTCGGCGCTTAACTTGGAGACGCACGCCGCTACCCCAGCCTGACTATAATTCGAATGACGCTAACTTAAGCGATTCGAGCCTAAAGTTGTAGGGCCTTTGCTTGCAAAGTGCCGCAGCTCACAGGTCGAGTCCTATCCGCGTTGTCATGGCAAAACTTTCACGAGCTTTACCCAAAACCTCGCTTGCGCTGACACTCGCATGGCGTTGCAATTCTGCCAATGGAAACGGAAGCACTCATACGTTCGCTACGGCAAGAAATTCTCTTTGCGCGCCGTAGGATTTACGAAATCGGCCAGGCCACTCCGCTTGAGGCGATTCACTTGAGCGATCCCGAATTCGACCTCTTTGTTAAACGGGAAGACCTCTCTCCGATTCATGCCTACAAATGGCGTGGTGCCTACAACCGTATGGCGCAACTCACGCCTGAAGAACTGGCTCGCGGTGTCGTCACCGCATCTGCTGGCAACCATGCGCAAGGCGTCGCCCTCGCCGCCAAAAAACTGGGCACCCAAGCGATAATTTTCATGCCACTCTCAACGCCACGGATGAAACAAGTAGCGGTCCGACAACACGGCGGCGATCAAGTGACGATTCAACTCTGCGGCGACTCGTATGATGCTGCCAGTGCAGCCGCTCATGAGTGCGCGACCGCAGAAGGTAAAACCTACATCCACGCCTACGACGACCTGGCCGTCATGGCTGGGCAAGGCACGCTCGCTGACGAAATTGTAATGTCAGGCAAAGGTCCCTTTGACGTCGCCTATTTACAAGTCGGTGGCGGTGGTATGGCAGCGGCCACAGCGACGTGGCTCAAAATGCAATTTCCAGACATCCATATCATCGGTGTTGAGGGTGCTGATCAGGCATCCATGGCTGCCGCAATCAAAGCGGGCAAACCAGTAACTCTTGATAAAATCGATGTGTTTTGCGATGGCACTGCCGTGCGTAAAGCAGGCACACTCACACACCGAGTATGCACCGAAGTCGTCGATGAATGGATGACCGTCTCGAATGACGAAGTTTCCGCAGCGATCCAATTTCTATGGGAAGAGCTGCGCTGCATCCCTGAACCATCTGGTGCCATGGGCGTGGCAGCAGTGCTCAAGCATAAAGCATCGCTCACAGGTAAACGAGTGCTGAGCATTCTCTGTGGAGCCAATATGGACTTCGAACAACTCGCGATGGTGGCCCAACGCTCTGCGGTAGGAGCCGCACGACGCCACTATTTGCGTATCGATATCAAAGAGCAGCCAGGTGCCATGTATCACTTACTCAATGCACTTCCCGACACCGTCAACATCGTTGATTTTCAGTATGGAAAAACCGACACTGCAGATGCCAGCCCTGTAATCGGTTTCGACGTCGCACCGATGCACTTTGCCGTGCTCACTAAAGCACTCAGTGACGGCGGCTTTCCCTATGTCGAAGTCACCTCCGAGACCGATGTGGCCTTTCGGCTCATTCATTACGAAGGCAAGCTCCTACACCTACCCTTTTTCATCACACTCGAGTTTCACGAGCGTCCAGGTGCGCTCGCAGAATTTTTACGCGCAGTCAGCCCACATGCCAACTTATGCTATTTCAACTACGCCTATTCAGGCGAACGTGTCGGTCGTGCCTTACTCGGATTTGAATTCGATACGCCTGAGCAAAATGCCAATTTTGAGAATGTGCTCGCCTCCGCTAAAGATGCCTACCGCGCTTACGAGCGCGTTTCTGAACAAGCGATGCAACGCATCTTAAGCTGATAAATTACAATGGACACTAGTATGCTCATTTTCACCGCGGTCATTCCGATCTTTGTAGTGATCGGCTCTGGCTTTCTTGCGCGGCGTATCGGCTGGCTCGATCGAAATGCGGATCGCAGCTTGATGACAGTTGTCGTCAACTTGCTCTACCCTGCGTTGATTTTTTCGTATATATTAGGCAACGACGCACTGCGTGTCCCCAGTAATGCAGTGTTACCGCCGCTTATCGGTTTCACATCAATCGTCGCCGCTTTCGGCGTGAACATGCTACTCGCACGTCGTCTCAAAATAGGTGACCAAAAAGAATGTCGCACCTTTGCCTTCACGACAGGCATGCAGAACTACGGCTACTTTCCGATCCCAATCATTGCACTGTTATTTGATCGCGAGACTACAGGCGTTCTATTGGTGCATAATCTAGGCGTGGAAATCGCCATGTGGGCACTCGGCGTCGGCTTCATACTTTCCGCCAACGATCCTAAATCACTCTGGCGACGAGTCTTCAGCGCACCCGTTATCGCCATCCTGGTCGCGGTGCCGCTGAACTGGATGCAGGTCGATTTATTTCTACCTAATTTTTGTTTCGAAACACTCAATCTCCTAGGCACCTGCGCGATCCCCTTAGGGCTCATTCTAATCGGTGCCACTTTTGCAGATCTTGCCAAAGGCGTGCACCTACTGGAACGTATCCACATACCGATTACTGCCAGCATACTGCGTCTCGGTATATTTCCCATCGCGTTCCTCTTTTTCGTGGCGATTTTCCCGTTCTCTCAGGAGTTAAAGCAAGTGCTCATCGTCCAAGCGGCCATGCCTTGCGCAGTCTTTCCGATCGTGCTCACACGACATTTCGACGGCTCTGCAGAAGTGGCCTTAAAAGTAGTCCTCGGGACCACCTTATTAAGCCTGATAACAATTCCCCTCTGGATCAGCATCGGCATAAAAGTCTTAGAATGGTGACTTCTATTGGTAGGGGCTTCATCGATGAAGCCCCTACCAAAATTACAGAAATTACCTAACCTCAGTCGCCACACCACTCCGCAAATACTCAATCAACTGCTTTGCCGTGTAGCTAACTTCATCTGGGCTAAGCAACGCATCCAAAAAACTTAGGTTGTCACCAAAAGTAATCAGAGGCGGGATCGCTTGACCGTCACGAATTTGTCCGAGGCCAATCGTTGCCATAAGACCATTGCATAGGCAGTGCTTACCGTCCGCCTCGGCTTCGGTCCCGCCGCTGGCTAAAAAACGGTTACGTGGCCCCGCAGGACAACGATATGCGATCGTTCCGTCTTCCTTTTCATACACATGACGGAGGTAACCGAGATCACATACACGACAAGGTTCGACTTCAGTTTTATCCGTAGGCACCAAGCGTTTGAATGGATAGCCTGTAGGTGATGCTTTGAAGTCAGTGATCACTTCCAAGGTCCCCTTGCGATAGCGCTCAACAACATCTCGTTTGATTTCTGGCAATGCACCTGACTCATCGCAGCAGGCAAATGCAGTCCCAATCTGTATGCCGCGTGCACCGAGTGCTTGCGCTTCTTGAAAACGCTCTGGAGATGCACACGCACCAGCCAGCCAAAACGGTTTTCCCAAAGACACTATTTTCTCAAGATTACAGACATCGCGCGGACCATAGGCACCTTCGCGACGTGGTGGCGCATTGTGGCCGCCCGCAGTATAATGTTCCACCACGAAGCCATTGACCAGCCCGCTGGCTTTACGCACAAGCGTTTTGGCTAACACATCAGACGAAATGACTGCAAGAAACTGAGGGCGCTTCAATGCCCTTGAACCTAAAGAAGGAAACAAGCTCGGATCGAAAACTAACTGATGTGAGTTCTCTGTTTTGGCACTCACCAAATGAACCTTTAGCTCTACTGGTGCCGATTTCGAAAGCGCATCCAAAACACCTGGAATCGCCAACGGTATACCACCTCCCATGAGCACCGCATCTACATCGGCAAGCATCGCCCCGTAAAGTGCAGGTAGCGTGGGCAGTTGAATTTTCTCCAACAAATTAATACCAACAAACCCATCGTGTCCCTCTTTCGCTAGGTAGACTTCTACAAAGGTCGCCACAATGATGAGTATCTCCGACTCGCGTGTCATCTTTACAGTCGGCATCGCCTTAATCTTATACGGTTGATCCTTAGGCTTACCGCCTTCAATTAACCATTTTTCAAGAATTGGGGCGACCATGTCCTGATCGGGAAATGCAGCCAAGGCACGGCGCATATGCCCACCCTGATCGCCCTGCTGTAAACGGCGCACTAGCACGGAATCAAGAGCCGTTCCCGACACAACGCCTAGCTCTCCACATTGAGCGACTGCACGAGCCAAGCACCAATTAGAAACAGCGACCCCCATACCACCTTGAATAATCTCGGGTAATAAGGCTGCGCTCTCTTTCATTAAATTTTCTGTCATAATAACCACTCTTACATCAGGAAAACTTATAGCAATCACGACTCTAAAAGTAATCTAATGCCCGACTATTAGTGTGCGCATCCCCAAACTATTAGTTCAAGTGCTAGCAGAGACTAAGGAAACTTGCTCAATCGAAAAAGACCTTACAGCATACCCAACATGTCACTTGCTAAGAAATTCTTCGACAGCTCAAATGAGCTCCAAAAATCTGTTTACGCAGCCAATGCCGAGACCCTCAAAGCTGCGGGCAAACGTATCGCCGACTCCATCGCCGCCGATGGCGTGCTCCACACTTTTGGCAGCGGTCATTCCCAGATCTTAGCCTGCGAAATCGAGCGCCGCGCGGGCGGCCTCGTGCCCGTCAGCAGTATCCACGACCCTGCCAATGGCTGGCCGGAACAAATCCCTGGTTACGGCGCACGACTCTTTCAACGCTACGCCTACCAATACGCAGTCCGCCCGGGCGATGTCGTGCTCGTTATCTCAAATTCAGGGCGTAATGCCAGCCCAATTGAAGTGGCGCTCGAAGCCAAGGCAGCGGGTCTTGATGTGCTGGTGATGACATCGCTCGATATGTCAAAAGCCACCACATCGCGTCACCCATCAGGTAAAAAGCTCTACGAAATAGGCGACTATGTATTAGACAACGGCGGCGTGCCTGGAGATGCCGCAATTGATGCACCAGGCTTTCCCTACAAAGTCGGGCCCACCTCTACCATGAGCGGCGCACTCCTGCTCAACCTACTCTCGATGGAGATCATCGAACAACTACTCGCTCAAGGCGTCACCCCGCCCACCTACGTCAGTCAAAACGCCGATGGCGGAGCTGAACATAACGAAGCACTGGCCAAGAAATTTCGTCACCGCATTCGCCGCCCAATTTAAACGACTCTGACTCTTAATCCAAATCCCCCTTCAGTCATTCCCCCATCTCGCTGTCATTAAACGTTTAGTATCCACACCATGAATACCGCATCAAGCTCAGCACCATCCATCCGCACGCCCGCGCTCATTATTGATGGCAGCGGTAGCGATGTCTTTGCCGGTGTGCTTGGCGACGACGGCGCATGGCTCGCCACATCCAAGCGAGCAGGCGCTCCACTCGAACAACTCTTTCCGAGCGTCGAAGCCGTGCTGCAAGACGCCGGACTCAAGCTCTCGGCGCTACAAAGCTACATCTACTGTGAAGGCCCAGGCTCCGTGCTGGGGCTGCGCCTCTGTGCCATGGCCGTCGAAACGTGGAGCCGACTCTACCCCCAATCGGCACACTATTTCGCTTACAATACACTGCAACTCTGCGCTCAGCTACTCTGCAAGGATCACGACCTACCCGCCAAGACCCTGCTCGTCTCCGACTGGAAAAAAGGCGCCTGGAACGCCATTCACATTGAGAACGGGATAATCGGTGCCACCACTGTTGCCGACGACGCCACCATCGCTGAGTGGGACGGAGCCGTCTATCACTTACCCCAACGCAAAGGCTGGCAAAAGCCACCCGCAAACGCCCAAACGATCACCTACGCGCCCGAACGACTCCCCGATTTACTCAACAATCCAAACTGGCTTCGTGAAACCAACCGCGTCGAACTCTACTCCAGTGGTGTCAACACCTTTGCCAAATGGACGCCGGATCGTCACCGAGCCTAGAAACCTCAGACGCTAGGCTTGCCTCGCCGATACAAGCATCTGCCAACCGAGTCCATAAAACCAACGAAGCTCATCGCACGAACTTAACAAAACATTCAGTAAAAAGCTGGAGGGTTGCGCTCCGTCGCAACCGCCGACAAGTTAAAACATGTAGATATTTCCACCGCAATGACGGAACATTGCTCAAACGCTAGGCTTGCCTCACCGAGACAACCATCTGCCAACCGAGTCCATAAAACCAACGAAGCTCATCGCACGAACTTAACAAAACATTCAGTAAAAAGCTGGAGGGTTGCGCTCCGTCGCAACCGCCGACAAGCTAACACATGTAGATATTTCCACCGCAATGACGGAACATTGCTCAAACGCTAGGCTTGTCTCACCGAGACAACCGTTTGCCAACCGAGTCCATAAAACCAACGAAGCTCAACCCCTAAACTCACACCAACCATCATTAAAACACAAAACCATCGCTGTTGGGCCGAGATCAATCTCGCCGCTTTTGAGCGCAACTTGAAACGTATTCAAGCTGCGCTGCCAGATGGCGTGCGCTACATTTCGGTCGTCAAAGCAGATGCATATGGTCACGGCATGGCGCAAATGGTGCGACGTTTGATGCAAAGCGGCGTCGACACCTTTGCCGTCGCCAATGTCCATGAGGCTGCCGATATCCGCCACATGGGTATGGGCTGGCCGATTTTAATTCTCAGCGCCCTACTGCCCGAGGAAGATCACTATCTCGTCGACTACGACCTGATCGCAACGATCAGCACCGCCGAAGAAGCCGAACGTTTCAACGCACTGGGCGCGGCCAAGCAAACGACCCTCAAGGTGCATCTCAAAATTGATACTGGCATGGGGCGACTCGGCGTCTGGCACGAAGCCGCGACCGAGCTCATCGCACGTATTCAAGCGCTCCCAAACTTACACTTAGAAGGTATCTATACCCATTTCTCCAGTGCCGATACCGACGTCGCGTTCACTCAAAAACAGCGCCAGCGTTTTCTCGCTACACTGCCAGGATCGACGGATGGACTGATGATACACGCCGACAACTCAGCCGGGCTCGACAGTTTGAGCGGCGACAGCCCATTTAATGCAGTGCGTGTAGGATTACTACAATTTGGTGTGCCGCCCTATCCCGACTCCGCACTCGGGCGAGCCAAGGTCGAACCCGTCTTCAGTTTTCATGCACGTGTGGGTCTCGTTAAAAAACTCCCCGCAGGCACCGACATCAGTTACGGCCGCACTCATAAACTTCAACGCCCCACCACCATCGCCATTTTAACCGCGGGCTATGCCGACGGTATCCCGATCGACCTCAGTAACCGAGGTCGCGTTCTAGTGAACGGCCATCACTGCCCCATTATTGGACGCGTCACCATGGATCAAACCATCGTCGACGTCACCGACGCCCCAACGGTCACCGCCGGCACATCCGTCGTGCTCATCGGAAAAAGTGAACAAAGCGAAATCACGACTGCTGAATTTAGCAAAACCGCTAACACCATTCCCTGGGAAACCCTCTGCTCCGTCACTAAACGCGTGCCAAGAGTCTATGTCGGTTCACGAGAGCTATAGCAGGACTCACATCCTCCGTTCTTCGTAGCCCCTCGAAATCGCTACTCTATACTATTTTTGACACAGTTTCCTTACTCGCAGCAACCGAGTCTCAGCAAAGCCAAGCAAGACCGGCTCATTCGAATGCCCCGAGTCAACTCAGACGCCACACTCTCAAAAGTCTCAGACGACTACATATTCACCATTCAAAGTTCGACCTTGAACGTTTGACGTTCACACCGTTCGAAGCTTACGCTTCGTCAGCTTTGGCTGGCTTTTCGGAGTCACTATCGCGCTCCTTAGCCACATTCACACGTAGCGCACGACCAGATACCTCTTGGCCATCCAACTGGCGGATCGCCTCCGCACCTGCAGCTTCGTCGACCATCGTGACAAATCCGAATCCACGTGGACGACCACCACCAGGGCGCGTCACGATAATTGCATCTTCCACCTCACCAGATGGTGAAAAGATCTCACGGAGATCGTCTGCAGTGGCGTCAAAAGAAAGATTTCCTACGTAGAGTCGAACGGACATAATAAAAGAATGGCTAATGAATAATGGGTAATAGCTGATAGATCATCGCTACTAAATTCGAATGAGCTAGAAAGAAGCGCAGGAAAGCGGGTGCTGACAACCTTTAATTAAGAGCGATTCAGATTTGCCAAAACGGCTGTCGGGAGCTTCCGTTGCAGCCAAACCGATGATTGACACCACAAAAAAACAAAAAGGCACCATTTTACGCGTGTCCGCCTACTTGTTCCGCTACAAAGCACTCTTTTGGCTGACGATCGGCCTCGCGGCCAGCATGACCTTGCTTGAAATCGCCGTCCCCTACTCGATCAAAGTCATTTTAGACAGTATCGAAGGCGAAGGTGGCACGAACACTCTCGTCTGGGGCGTTGCGCTGATTGCCCTGCTTTACGTCGGCAGCGAAATCTTCAACAGCCTACGTATTCGGGTAAATAACAAGCTTGAGCAGCAAGTGCTCCTAGAAATGCGCCGAGACCTGCACACCAAGCTCCTACACCTCCCGGTCTCATTCTACGATCAGCGTAAGAGTGGCGAGATTTCCTCCCGCGTGATTGAAGACGTGGCCGCGGTCGAGCGTGCACTCCTCGACGGCACCGAACAAGGCACAGGCGCACTCCTCCGAATTGTAGGGATCACCGCGATTCTCTTTGTCATGGAACCGACACTTGCCTGGTGCGTCTTTTTGCCCGTGCCGATACTCCTCACCGTTGGCATACTCTACTCCAAAGGCTCGCGCAAAATATGGAAAGGGGTGCGTGAAAGCTCAGGCGAGCTGAACAGTCTGCTTGTCGAAGATATTCAAGGGAACCGACTGATTCAGACCTTCGGCCTACAGAAACGTGAGTCCGCTCGATTCGAGGAAAAAGCCGAAGACCTCCGCTTCAAGACACTCAAAGCGATGTATCGGTGGGCACTGTATAATCCCAGCACCAACTTAGTCACCAAACTTGGCTTCCTCAGTATCGTCGGCCTCGGCGGCTACTTTGTGCTACAAGGCAATGCCGAATTCACCATTGGCAAGCTCATCGCATTCTTCCTCTACGCCAACATGCTCTATATGCCGATCTCTCAGCTGCATGGCCTCAACCACCTAATCGCCGCAGGACGCGCCTCTGGCGAACGTGTGTTCGAAGTGCTCGATGCCACCGTCGAAGTGGCTGAAGCAGCCGCCCCCAAACCCATGCCCAGCGGCCCCGTCAACGTGAGCTTTGAAAATGTGCGCTTTGAATATCCCGGCCGCCCCGCAGTGCTGGAAAATTTTAAGCTCGAAATGGGCGCCAATCAAGTCACCGCACTCGTCGGACACACCGGCGCAGGCAAGTCGACCATCGCCAACCTCGCCATGCGCACCTACGATGCCACTCAAGGCACCGTAAAACTCTCCGGCACCGATATACGCGATATCAAGCTCGAAGACTTACACAACTGTGTCGGCCATGTCGCCCAAGACCCCTTCCTCTTTGAAGGCACCGTGCGCGATAATCTACTCCTCGCTAAAGCAGACGGCACCGAAACAGAAATCATCAACGCACTCAAAAAAGCCTGCGCTTGGGACTTCGTCGATGCCCTCCCCGAAAAACTCGACACCAATATTGGCGAAAAAGGTATCCGACTCAGTCAAGGTGAGAAACAACGCCTCACCATCGCTCGCGTGCTGCTAAAGAATCCACCCTTCGTGATCCTCGACGAAGCCACCGCCAGCGTCGACACCATCACCGAGCGCAAGATTCAAGAAGCCCTCGATCACCTAGTCGAAGCCCGCACCGTGCTCGTAATCGCCCACCGCCTCTCCACCGTGCGACGCGCCAACAACATCGTCGTCCTCGACGGCGGCAACATTATCGAATCTGGCACCCACGAAGCGCTACTCGCTGCCGACGGCCATTACGCGAAGCTCTGGCAGCATCAAAGCGACCTCATCCCCGAATCGTAAGACAAAGATAGCGGCGCACACGTCCCACTTCTCCTACGTATTTTCAAGCACGAAAGGCACCAAAAACACGAAACAAGGAATGGGAAATCGAAATTCAGCCTTCAGCCGTTTGTTCCTTTGCGGCTAAGCTAAAAGTCCTAAAATTCAACCTAAGTTCACAAGCTATCCAACGGGCTCAGCGTTTCATCTTTTTGATCCTCCATCACGTGCAGATAAATCATGGTCGTCTCCACGCACGTATGCCCCAAGAACTCCTGAACGGTGCGGACATTCGTTCCGTTCTCTAAAAGATGCGTCGCATAGCTGTGCCTCAAAATATGTGAATTTGAGCGTTTCGGAATCCCTGCCTTCACCGCAGCAATGGAGAGCTGCTTCTGGTAAGCACGCGGCAGGATGTGGTGTCGCCGCCTCGGCGCACCCACCTCACCGCGCGGATCGCGCGAAAGGCTCTTCATCGGAAACACCCAAAACCACTGCCAGCTGCATCCTGCCTTCGGCATCTTCTTATCCAGCGCACCTGGCATAAAGACACCCGGCACATCCGCCGCTCGGTCCGCCTGATACACCTTCCGCACTTCTGCCAGATGCGCCGTTAACGACTCTCGCAGACACTTGGGCAGCGGCACACAGCGATCCTTATACCCTTTTGAAACTCGGATGTAGAGCTTTCCACGTTCGATATCCACATCTTTCACTCGCAGTCGACACAGCTCCGAGACCCGCAGTCCGCAGCCATACTGTAAACGAGCCATCAAGCACCACTTGCCCCTAACCTCAGCCAACAGACGACTAATCTCGCCCTTGGAATACACCACCGGATAATACTTCCGCGGGTTCGCCTTCACATAATCACTAAAATCCCCCAGCTCCATTTTGCGCACTTCACGTAAAAAGAAGACACCCGCATTCAAGGCCTGACGTTGCGTTCCGGCTGAGACACCCTCCTCTACCGCCAAGTAGCTTAAAAAGCGCTTTAAGTCAGCCTCCCCAAAAGCCTCCAGCCCATCCTTGCTCTGTAAAAAACGCTCCATCCGTCGAATCCAGCCCAAGTAGGCCTCCTCCGTGCGATAAGCCATATGCCGAACCCGCATCAAACGCACCGTTTCCTCGAACCACGGACCCACCGCCACCTTCGCCTGCATCTCCGCCACCGTGTGCGCATACTGCCTGCGTCCATCGCCCGAGTCTTCGTCATTATCCACACCAGCGTCTTCATGTGACTTCACTTGCCCTTCGCCCACAACGACACCGGCACTCTTTGCGCCTACACGCCTGCGAGCAGGCGCTTCCTTGAAGAACCAGTTCAGCCCATCGCTCCACTGTTTAACCTGCCAATCCTGAGGCTTCCGTGTCTCTATCAAATGCTCCACAAACTCCCGCGCCGAGTCCACAGTCGCTGGTTGGTGTTCCCGCTTTAGATGTCCAAGGAACCAATTGATAATGATACGGTGCCGATTGCTGACTTCTGCTGACAATTTTGTCGCATCTAGAGCGTACGACCAATTTGGGAAGGATACAGTAACCATAAAACTATACGTGAACAAATGATCACTTATGGCAAGCGAAAAATTTGGAGCCCGCGATCTATCAGAGCGAACACCTATATGATGATACACTAACCCCGCGCGCGTGTTCGGAGACATTTTGACACACGCAGCAATCCGACGGCAGTTCACCTTACGAACTAAAATCGCATAAGCACATGATTAGCAATTAACTAAACAGAAACGAACTATAAACTTGTCAGCTACCCACGAGCGCCTAACGTGTATGAAAAATACACTAATAAAACTGTTAGACGAAGAAAATGAATAAATCTCCAAAAAAATATGTAACTGCAGTTTGTTTGTCAGGTATTTTTGGGCTCCTAGGAATCCATCACTTCTATTTGGGGCGATGGTTTCACGGCATCGCTGATTTCTCGATGACCATTGGCGGTTTTATCCTAATAGGCACAGGGTTCGATTTAATTGGCATATTGATACTAGGAATTGATGTTATTCATACGTTCATAGTGACTATTTTGCTCCTAGTTGGAGCATATAAGGACGGGGAAGGTAATGTTGTCACCTATCCTGGACAAAATCTAAAACAAACAGACAGCTAACAAATAAATATATAATTATGGAAAAAAGTGAAAAAGGATTCGTGCCAACATTGTTACTCTGCTTCTTCCTTGGAGGACTGGGAGTTCATCGCTTCTATGCTGGTAAAGTAGGAACCGGAATACTGATGCTATTAACACTAGGTGGCCTTGGAATTTGGACGCTGATCGATTTTGTTATGATTGCATGCGGTTCTTTTAAAGATGGCCAAGGGTTGCCGATAAAAAATTAGTCGAACAAGTCGGTGGAGGACAACGCTTGCCGTTGGCGCGGCAAGCGTGCCTCACCTTTGACGAGCTAAAAGAAAAAACATATGCTACTGATAATAGAACCAACTGCATCTGGCTTAGCATGGGTCTTTGCCATCTCTTTGTTTGTAATCCTAATCGACATCTTTTTCGACACAAAGGTATTAACCGTCTTAGCGCTACTGACTGTTTCAGTCTATTTTTCTCTACTATTCGATATATCGATAAAATGGAGAATATCGATTTCCATTCTATGTTGGCTAGGAACAACTGCCGCTTACTATCTTATGGCCGATCGGTTTTTGGTTCCGGCAGTCCGAACGCTGTTCACTAAAGGCATAAGTGAATCTGACGCAACTGAAGAAGATGGAACATACCGTATAATCGAAGGTAAAAGGTTCGTCTACTGGAATGGCGACCTTTGGCCGATAAAAGCCCATAACGAAGAAGATTTTGAAGACGGCCAAAGCGTATCAATCACCTCATCTGACAACGGAAAGTTCACCATAAAACAAAAATAAAATGATAACGACAATACCACAAAACCATTGTAGAATAATCGAACGCTTCGGGAAACCAGTTAAGGTTCAGAAGAGCGGCCTTGCTATAAAGATTCCGATATTAGACAGCGTCAAAGATGTGTCGTCAGACTGGGGAGGCGATGCAAACAAACAGGGAGTTTTCATTGAGCTATCTGAGCAAGTCACAGACACCAACCCGAGAGAATGCATAACAAAGGATAACGCAAAAGTTCTTGTTGATGCTGTTGTTAGTTGGAGGATTATTGATCCCATCAAGGCGGTCTACGAAGTTGACCAATTACTCCAATCTTTGCTTCAAGCTGTTCTTAATGCAGTGCGGTCGGAAGTAGGTGAAAATGAATTGGACTACGCACTTCAGGCCAGAACCACACTGAATGAGAAAATAACTTCAAGGCTTTCAGACACCGTTTCCAAATGGGGGCTACAATTACTGAGAGTCGAAATACAAGAACTTAAAACGGACGATGCAACAAGTGCAGCAATGCTACAGCAGCTTGATGCTGAGCGAAAGAGTCGAGCCGCTAAGCTAGAAGCTGAAGGGCAGGCTAAAGCCACTGTCGAAATTGCAAAAGCAGATCGCGACGCAGCGATCCTCCGAGCCGAGGGACAAGCCAAGGCATTGGAGATAGCAGCATCTGCCGAGAAAGCATACCTTGAAACCCTCGCATCAGAAATAGGCGCAGATCAGGCTAATAAGATTCTTTTGGCACAAAAGGTAATCGATGGATACTCGATTATCAGCAAGAATCCAGGTGACAAGGTATTCATACCTTCCAATGTTCAATCCTTCATAGAACTGGGGAAGAGCTAACAATAAACGTTCTAGCCGAGCTGAGGGACGAAGCTCGGACTTGAACGATGGTTGAACAAGCCGCGTAGCGCCTGTTGACTCAGACTGGCTTTAATGCGTTTTCTTTTTTGTCCGTAGTGCTCCGGCTGATTGGGCAGTCTACTTTGAGCGGCTCCGTGGCTCGTGTATTTCGACACCGTGCGCGTGAGGCACTGGCTATGGACTTAGCTGAGCTTGGGTTTTCCCAATTTTTTGAGGTGCTTGCGTGATTTGGGCACAAGCGGCCGCGGCACCGTTTGTTTGGAAGCGGAGTTTGGAGCCGTTCGATGGTTCGATGTGAGTTCATGCGGCCACGCAGTGGAAAAAGTGTTCGTTGCGCTGAGCTGGCGGAGCACGTGGCATGCGGCGCACACGGAGCATTGCCTTACCGCAGCGTGGACAGGTGGGTTCATGCGGTGCGGCTGCAGTCGCTTCCTCTTTGGGCTGGAGGCGGGCATCGAGGATGAGCCGCAACCATTCGAGGGCAGCCTTGCCCCGTGCGTGGAGGAAGCCGCGGTAGCGGATGCTGCGCTGAGCAAGCTCAAGCAGCTGGTCACTACGGCGCGAAGCGCCTCCGCAACCATCTGCTTGAGGCAGCTCCGTGATTGACTCTCCGCAAGCAAGCTTGCTACCAGTAAATCACTCCTTGCCTCAGCGCGGCGATCTACAGAAGAATGAAAGAAACCCTACTACTGATGGCCTTAATCACCCTATCCGGCTGTGCATCAGGATTCACTGTTATTCAGCCAGGAAAAGGAAAAGAAATTGAACTAAGCCGACTAGCTCAGCTACAAAGCGGAAGCTTAAGCACAGTATGGTATGATGGCAGTGATGCCGAATTCCATTATTTCACTCATTTCGTGAAGACGAAGACTAAATATAAAGTCAGAAGAAATGAACTGAATTGGCCAGATGAGTTTCCATCGTCGGAAGGCCGTAGCGTTTTTGCAGGATACAAGCTACTAGAAACACCGGAGATCCAGTCGCGGTAGTCAATTCCGTTCGTGCCTCACTCCATCGCTCATGCTCTACGATGGCAGAAAATAGAAATTGACGAGCGCACGTTTTTACGCACGTTTTTCATTATGCATACGATTACTGCAACCAGCGCTCGGAACAAGCTCTACAAGCTTATCGACGAAGCGAATGATTCACACATCCCTATTCAGATCACAGGCAAGCGGGGCAATGCGGTGCTTGTTTCAGAGGATGACTGGAGAGCCATTTCTGAGACGATACATCTGAGTGCAATTCCCGGCATGGTTGATTCCATTAAAAAGGGAATTAAGGAAAAAATAGAGGACTGCAGCGAGACGGTTGAGTGGTGAAGTATCGGATTGTATATGCCAAGCAGGCGCAAAAAGATGCCAAGAAAATTGCTCGAAGTAATTTAAAAGAGAAAGCACTCGAACTGATCAACCTGCTGGAGGAAGACCCATACATGAGACCACCCGAATACGAAGCATTGGTCGGCGACTTATCAGGCACTTACTCCAGACGAATCAACATCCAACACAGGTTGGTCTATCAAGTTTACGAAGAAGAGAAGGTCGTGAAGGTCTTACGTATGTGGACACACTATGGCGATTAAAATGCCATCAAGGCGCTGGTATCAATTCCGTTACGCGCTCCGCGCTCCTCTACGTGATCATCCTCGACGTCTAAAAATGAAAAGCAAAACAGCAGACAAGCCGCAGGCTATCGCACGCTGGCTGTTTAGAATTGGGACAATCTGGGCTTTTATCCTAGCCATACCAACTGTTGCGCTCTTGATGCCGGATGCCACTTGGGGTTACCTCGCTTACTATTTTATTGCAGGGTATGGCATCTGGATCGGGTGGTTTTGGCGAAGTCGAAGGAAAAGAAAACTAGTCCCAGCGGTTACACTGTGGAGCTTTTCCATAATCTATCACTCGGTTTTCATCCTGGGCATGATTGCCTTCATCATCTCGACTGAAGAAAAGATATTAGAATCTCTTTTTCAGGCTTTCGTCACCGACGGTATGGCTTTCTACTCATGGTATTGGATCGCCGTGAGCATAATGTCAGCAGTCGCTTTGGTCTCGGAGATTAAACATAGCGGAAATGAGTTAGATCAAGACGGAGTGATCAACTCCGAGTCGCTGCGCTCCTCTACGTGATCATCCTCGACTATCTCACATAGGACTGAAAAAGGATATTCTTGCAGACACGAGTGGGAGAGAATTCAAGAGGACGAATTTAATAGGATGCTGAATGAAGAAACTGGGACAGACAGAACCCCACAATTAATAGGCAACTTTGAACTCTTTGGAACATAAACCCCAACCAGTAGGCATGAGAAGGCGTAGCGAGTAGGCTTCAAAAATGGAGCTGAATCGCATAGAACTACGCCACTATGAATACAGCAAAAAACACCCATACCATCGGCATCGATCGCAGCGACAAGTCGCATGAGATTTGCACGCTAAATTCTGAGGGCGAGATCATCGAACGCACCTTGGAGTTTTAACAAGTCATGAGACGTCCCCGTGGCACGCGTGCACGGTTACCTTGGGCTGCTGACACGTAGGCCCGAGCGAGCTCGGGCGCCACGGAAGAGAAGTGCTGAATACTGCTTTGCAGATAAGCGCTTAGCTCGGCTCTAGTGCGAGTTGTTGTATCGCTTTCAAATCTAATTTCCCAGTGACTAAGGTAGGAATGATATCGACCTCTTTGATTTCTTTCGGAATCCAAAGATTTGGGAGGCCTGCTTCAGTCAAGCGCTGACGCACGTCGCTGAGCTCAATGGTTAAATCAGACGCTACCATGAGCACCAGTGCCTCGCCTTTGGCTTCGTCTGGACGTGCAGCAACTGCGAGCATCGGAAATTCGGATTCTAATAAATCGTATGCTTCAAACAGTGCTTGTTCGACGGTGCCGTGGGGGACCATCTCGCCGCCAATTTTTGAGAAGCGTGACAGGCGACCTTCGATATAAAGAAAGCCATCGGCATCAAAACGTGCGAGATCTCCAGTGATAAACCACTCCCCGTCTTTGACCTCTGCGGTGCGCTCTGGATCGTCGAGATAAGCACTAAAAATATTTGGACCTTTAAGGATCAACAAGCCAACTGAATCGACCGGCAGTGACTCGCGTGTATCGGGGTGTAAGATGCGGGCACAATGACCTGGCATCAGACGCCCTACTGATTTACGGCGGTTGCCTTCTGCGGAATCCCCTGGGTAGGTGCCACCGCGCGGCGCATGAGGTAAATTAACACTGACGACTGGGGCAGTTTCAGTGAGACCATAGCCCTCCAAATAGGTGCTGCCAAAAGTCGTCTCCCACAAATCGGCAAAGCCGTCAGGTGTCTTCTCGGCTCCAGCGATTACATACTTCAAGGACTTCAGTTGCTCTGGTTTGATCCGTTTCAGATAAGGTTTAAAAAAGGTGGGCGTGCCGAGTAAGATGGATGCTGATTCTGCTTCGATCGCCTCGGCGGTTTTCTTCACTTCCAAAGGCGAAGGCAAGGTGACTGCCCCACAACCACGTAGTAATGGATACCACAAGGCCACGGTGAAACCGAAGCTATGGAAAATTGGGAGATTAGCGATGAGTTTTTCATCTGTGGGCAACAAGCCGGATGCATCAATTTGCGCACAATTCCCCAGAATATTACGATGCGAAAGCACCACGCCTTTCGGCTCTCCCGAACTACCACTTGTAAATAAAAGTGCCGCTTCTTTATGATCCCCCACTGACGGCACTTTCAATAATTTCGCTAGGAATTTGCTAGGCAGTGCATACATTGCCACCAGCAAACCGAGCGCTTTTAATCGCGGTAGCGATTTGAGCTCGTCGACAATGTCGACTACGCCAGTCTCAGGCCATGGGAAGGCAGGCATTTTAACCTGCACTCCTTTGGTTGATAAAATGCAATCGATATCGGCTTTGCGCATGCAGGCTTCTGCACTCGTATGCCCGAGCGTGAAATTCAGATTCACTGGAACCTTACCAGCGAGCACTACGGCGAGATTCGCAATATAGCCACCTAGTCCGGGTGGGAAAATGATACCTACGCGCGTTTTATCGGTCCACTCATTGACACGCTTTGACAAGAGGCACGAGGCTGCGAGTAGCGTGCCTGACTTCATTTCACGACGCTGCATGGTGCGATCTACGATCAGCACACGACCCGGACGACGCGCCAAAGAAAGAAAGCTCTGAAATGCTAAATGACTTTTTAGCTCTGGGCGCTTCTGAAAGGCCTCTTCGTTGATATCTAAACAATTTAAAGTAGGCATATGAGTCTTCTCATGACTGCCTCATCATTGATGCAATCATCACTAACGAACGAAATACGAATTTGGAGAAACGTCCAACTTGCGATTTATATTTTCATCGTAAATTTCACCGGCCTGACACTCCATAATCACTTTCATGTTGGTCAGGTATTTAGTTTTCGACGCTTTAGTATGAGTGATTTCTCCTTTGGAGTTTTTAATCACAACGACGTAGCCTTCATACTTATAACCTCTGGCATAATCACCATAGTAAGAGTCATCATACTCGTAAAAGCGTAAACGAAAGGGCGTGCTCTCTAAGACCGTCTTAAAACGATCCAACAAGTCTGTTTTTAACGTGCCGGCAGAAACCACGAGTCGCTGGTCCTTATAGTATAAATCTTCAGCGATGATCACTACACGAACAGAATTTTCCTTAAACTTCTGCAGTTCATCGTTTTGTATGATAACTTCTGGAAAAAATGACTGTGTTCGATCGTCGATACCGTAATCCCAATCATCGTAGATGCCCTTCTTGGATTTCCGATTCATCTTTGCACTAATATCCAAGCGCGATTCAGGCTGTAGGATACTTTTATCTGCTTGAACCTTTGCCCACCATTCTCTGATTCGTCGACGATCCTTAGAACTAAACGCCGACAAGGCCGCTTCGATCTGTTTGCCGCTACGCATCTTCAAGGTAACCGTGTCGCCACGTTCATTCAGTTCAAGTAACTCGGCCTCAAGGTTCTGCCCTGCATCATTGGTGAACGTCTCAAATTCAGCCAAGGCATTGTGTTGAAAAATACAGGCGATCAAACCAAAAACCAAAAACAGCGAACGATATTTCATACATGAATACTTAACTAACGCTTTGATATAGATAAAGAACTAAATATTACTCTTCTTCATCCAGTTCGGCTTCTTGACGACGCACATCTAGAACCGCTTCCAGCAGCGCTTGCTTTAATTCCTCAAAGCCCTCATCGGACACACAAGAGATAGGATACACAGGCTCCTTAATTTTCTTTTGAAACGCCTTAAGGTTTTCTGGCGCATCAGGCTCGTCCATTTTATTGGCGGCAATCAGCACCGGCTTACGCACAAGGCCTGGCATATAGAGCTTCAGTTCGTTAATGAGAACTCGGTAGTCGGAGATCGGCTCACGTCCATCAGTGCCTTGCATATCCAGCATAATTAAGAGCACTTTACAGCGCTCCACATGCTTTAAAAAGCGGTGCCCTAAGCCACGGTTTTCACTGGCACCTTTAATGAGCCCCGGAATGTCCGCCACAGTGATCCGTTCGTATTGCTCTGGATACTCCAGCACACCTACAGTCGGGAACATTGTGGTGAATGGATACGCACCTGTTTTTGGATGCGCATTAGTGACCATATTGAGCAAGGTGGATTTACCCGCATTCGGAAAACCAATCAATCCGACATCAGCTATCGTTTTAATCACTAAACGGAAATCGCCCTCTTCACCTGGCTTACCTAGTGTAAATTGACGTGGCGCCTGATTGGTCGAGGATTTGAACGTTTCATTCCCCTTACCGCCGTCGCCACCTTCAAGAATCAGAACTTTGTCACCGTGCTTCAGCACTTCAGCAACAGTATCGCCCGTCTCACGATCCACTAAAATAGTGCCGACGGGTATCTTTAATACGATATCTTCACCATTCGCGCCATGTTGATCCGCGCCGCGCCCTGGCTCGCCATTCTTCGCTTTCCAGCCCGGCTTAAAGTGAAAGCGCGTCAAATCAGCCACATTGGTATCCCCCTCAATATAGACATCGCCGCCACGGCCGCCATTGCCACCATCAGGGCCGCCTTTGGGCTCATATTTAGCACGGCGAAAACTGAAACAGCCATCACCTCCATTGCCAGCCTTGAAGCTGACCTTTACCTCGTCATAAAACATGGCTCCGTTTTCATCGCATGCGCATCGTATTGCAACTGCAAAGACGCGCGCGCGACCGCTAATTCTAAGTTCGACCTTCGGACTTGAATCTTCGATATTTCAAAATATGACTTCGTCAGAAACCGTAGCCGCTATCGATGTCGGCAGTAATTCCATCAAACTCCTCGTTGCGCGTAGAGGCGAAGCGGGCGAATGTATCGAAACCGTCTTCTCTGAAACCATTGAAACACGAATCAGTGCAGGCATCAGCAATGAACTCCCGAGTCTCAGCAACGAGGCCATACACGCGGGCACTGAAACCATCGCAGAGCTCGTGCGCACCGCAGGCAGTTTCACGCCTAAGGCGATGACCATCGTCGCCACGAGCGCAGTGCGAGATGCCATCAATGGTGTAGACTTCATACAGTCAGTCAAAGACGCCACAGGCCACGACATACGCATCCTCAGTGGCACCGACGAAGCTACTATTATAGGCAAAGGCCTAGCTTGTGATCCTGCAATTGAGCAGACACCCGAGTTTATCCAAATGGACATCGGCGGCGGCAGCTTGGAACTCATCCGTTTCAGCCACAGCAAAATTGAGCAGGCCATCTCCCTCCAACTCGGTGCGGTGCGCTTAACTGAACGCTTTATTGAGGATCGAGAGCGCCCCATCAGTTCATCTGCCGAGGCAGCCATTCAAAAACACGTGCAGGCAGAACTGACCCAAAGCGGTTTTTCATTTTTACCACACACAAATCCTTTAATTGCCACTGGTGGTGCGTTCTCCGTCACTAGGGCCGTGCTCGCAGCTGAAGCTGGCACCACCATTGATCATTTCCCTGCGGAACTCACCACTCACGGCATTTCCACTCTCAAATCAAAACTTGCAGCGATGCCTTTGCATGAGCGAATGTCTGTGCCTCATCTACCTGCCTCACGCGCAGACATCGTGCCAACAGCACTGATCACCATTGAGACATTGATGAACTACGCACAACGCGACCGAGTGACACACTCCTTCTACAATCTTCGATACGGTCTGGTAGCTGAAATGCTCGAACTGTAGAGCACAAGAAAGCCCTTATGCCAGGCTCAGCGTCAGTTCTCTGCGAGCTCTAACGTAGCGAGCGGCTAAGCAATACTTCTGAAAGGTGTTTTAACCTTAAATCGGCAGTTCACCTGAGTGTATTCTTGTAAACCGTTAATGAACGTCAATTAACGTCAATCAGAGGCTGCGCCAATTTGGCTTTGGATTGCAGAATGAAAATCGGAAACAATCTAAGTGTAATCCTATCATATACAGCAACTTATGCACTAATAATTAATGTTCATTACTTCGCCATCTACGGCAGACCTCCGTCACATTAATTAACGGTTCAACTCATTTTTGTAGGTTTAAGTAGCCCTCCGTAAAGAGGCATTATCCTAGATACGGGAGTCAGAATACTGAAGTCAGGAGTCAGTAGTCTATACTGAGGAACTTACAGATAGAGATCGAACTCGCTACAAACGTATCGTCAGCGAACGGCCATGCGCATCGAGCTTCTCTAGACGCGCAAACGTCTCCACTACCGGAGCTGCCTTTGCCAAGCCCTTCGCATTATAGCGCAAGACGCTTGAACGACGTAAGAAATCAGTGGCTTGCAGACCGCTGAAGAAACGCCCTGCGCGTCCTGTAGGCAGTGTATGGCTAGGGCCAGCGGTAAAATCACCCAAGACTGTCGGCGTCATATAGCCCTGCAAAATCGCACCTGCGGTCGTTATTTGTTTTGTAAGCGTGTCGATCGATTTATCTGCAACTTGAAGCTCTAAGTGCTCGGGAGCGATGTAGTTGGCCACTTCAGCAGCTTGCGCGAGCGTTCTGCATGCGACTGCTAAGAAACGTGATTTCAACACTTTCACGCACTTATCCGCGTGTGTGCATTCTGGAAGTTGCTGTGCGATGGCTTTTTCGATCTTAGCAATCAAAGCCTTACTGGTGCTGGCTAGGTAAATGATTTCTTTACCGCTACCGTGCTCTGCCTGTGCCAATAAATCGGCAGCCACGTGACGAGGGTTGGCACCCGCATCGGTAATGACCATTACTTCACTTGGACCTGGCAGTAGATCAATGCCAACAGTGCCGAGGACTTGGCGCTTGGCTTCCATGACAAATGCATTGCCCGGACCAAAGATTTTATCAACGGCAGGAATCGTGGACGTGCCATACGCCATAGCGCCGACTGCTTGAACGCCGCCCACTTTATACACTTCTTCAATACCACACAGCGAAAGTGCCGCAAGCATGCCAGGCGCAATCGAACCATCGGCAGCGGGTGGCGTGCATACAGCGATCTCTGGGCATTTAACCAGCTTTGCCAGAACCGCAGTCATCACGACGGTCGATACCAAGGGCACATTTCCACCAGGAATATACAGACCGACACGATTAATCGGATAAAAACGCTCTCCGACAACGCCGCCGTGGGCGTTTTTTGCCTTCCAGTCCTTAGGCAATGTCTTCTTGTGAAAATCCCGAACCATCGTGATCGACTCGCGAATTGCTTTACGATCCTTTGGAGATAAACACTTCACCGCCGCTTTTAGTTCGGAGGGATCCACACGCATCGAAGGTGCAGTCAGTTTGGCTCCATCAAATTTCTCGGTATATTCTAATACCGCCTTATCGCCCCGCTTTTTCACGTCAGCGAGCACAGTCGTCACCACTGAGGAGACATCACCGGATACAATAGTGTTCTCACAGAACTTGCGTAATGCGTTTTGAAAAGTAGACGAATCGGAAAACTCGATAGTTTGCATAGCGTGGTAAGAAAATAATTGTATGAGTTAACCGCAAGTCAGCGGCCCTATTTTTTCTTCTGTCCTTGAGGAATATCGAAAATACCTTCTTTCAAAGGCTTATTCGTTTTAATAGAGGACAAAATTACAGTGTGTAACTTGACCCCATCCTCGTAATACTCGATCGCCACGGGGAAGCGAATGCCGCCAATATTTTGCACGCCCACAGCAACACTTTCGAGTTCGTTTTCAGTAATCGTCGACACTAATTTATCCTCATTCACAGAGAAGAAACGCGTGGTCGTCAGACCATCTGGATAGGCGTAACGAAGCTTATGGCAGCGAATATCACGGCGCTGTTCAACCCCCTCATAGGTGACGCGTTCGCCATTCTTGAAATCTGGGCGGTAAAAGCTAAAGAATTGTCGCGTGGTAAAGACCACGCGCGCACGCTCTTTGGGCGATAGTTTACGCATCTGAGAGGCTTCAGCCTGCAAGTTAGAGCGAATGATGCAGGCCTCTTCTCCGTTTAGAATATGTGTCTCTACGATATCATCGATGCGTATCTCCATACGCTGAGAACTCGGCTTGCGGGCGATAATCACCAAGGTCGCCTCGGGCACATTTGTGCCATTCGGATCCAAGCGACCTGAAATTTGCAAGGTCACCAGCCCATCTAAGGCCGCTTCGGTCCCAAGTGTTGCCCTTGCTCGGTTAATGACATCAGCAACATTTACAGTTTGAGCCAACATAGGCGATGCGAGCGCCAGTAAACAAATCGATAACACTAATTTCATGGTAGATACGTTAAGACAAACAAGGTGACAAGAGGTTCATGCAAATTCAATGAGCACACTTACTCCCACTCAATCGTGCTCGGTGGCTTCGAGCTAATGTCCAGGACCACACGATTACAACCTGTTACTTCATTGATGATACGACTGGAAATCGTGCGCAGCACTTCGTAAGGAACACGTGCCCAATCAGCCGTCATCGCGTCAACACTTTCGACAATGCGAAGTGCGATAACATTTTCGTAAGTGCGCTCATCTCCCATGACTCCGACAGTCTTAACCGGCAGAAACACGCAAAAGGACTGCCACACTTTATAGTAAAGATCCGAGGCCATCATCTCTTCTTGAAGAATCGCATCCGCCTTGCGCAAAACAACGAGATCTTCCTCCTTGATTGGCCCCATCACACGAACCCCAAGACCTGGCCCTGGAAATGGCTGACGCCAAACTACTTCTTTGGGCAAGCCGAGCTGTGTGCCAAGCTCGCGCACCTCATCTTTAAACAATTCACGCAGTGGCTCTAGCAATTGGAGATTCATCTTCTCTGGAAGCCCACCAACATTGTGGTGACTCTTAATCAAGGCAGCTGGATTACCATCAATTGCTACGGACTCAATCACATCAGGATAGAGTGTGCCCTGGGCCAAGAACTTATAATCGCCCATTTCTTTAAGCTCAGTCACTGCTTCGTCAAAGACTTCGACAAAGGAGTTTCCGATAATCTTGCGTTTCGTCTCCGGGTCGGAAACACCGGCAAGACGATCGATAAAGAACTTCGCCTTATCCGCAACACGCACATCAAGATCAAAGTGGTCGCCATAGAGTTTTTCGACTTGTTCGCGCTCGTGTAAGCGCAACAGACCATTATCGACAAATACACAGGTCAATTGCTTACCAATCGCCTTATGGATCAATGCAGCGGCGACCGATGAATCCACACCACCCGAAAGGCCGAGTATGACACGTGCATCGCCTACCGTTTCGCGAATCTTTTGCACGGATTGCTCGATATAGTTCGCCATCGACCAGTCCGACTCACAGCCACAAATCTTGAAGAGGAAATTTGCAATCACCTCAGTGCCCATCTCCGAATGCGCCACTTCGGGGTGAAACTGCATACCGTAGAAATTACGTTTCGCATCTTGAATCGTCGCATAGGGCGAATTCTCGGTAGAAGCGATAGCTTCAAACCCCTCTGGTAGAGACTCCAAGCGATCACCATGCGAATTCCACACGCGCAAGGAATCAGGCATACCTTCAAAAAGCTTCCCCTTTTTCGCGATATTCAATGTGCCATGGCCGAACTCGCGCTCCTCGCTCTTGGCGACCTTACCCCCGAGCATATGTGCCATCAATTGCTCACCATAACAAATGCCAAGAACAGGCACCCCCATTTCAAATACGGCTGCATCAGGACGCGGAGACCCCTCGATCAAGACCGATGAAGGCCCTCCAGATAAGATGACACCGCAAACGCCAGCATCTTTGAGGACACTTGCTTGGGTGGTATATGGATAGATGCGTGAAAGAACATTGGCTTCACGAATACGACGGGCAATGACCTGCGTATATTGTGAACCAAAATCGAGAACGGCAATGTGTTGTGGCATAATGAAGATTTAAAAAAAGTTGAAATATGAATAAAAAATGTGAGCTGTGTTTTGTATCAAAATCGTAATCGACCATTGGTAAAGCCGCATTGAGGGCAATCGCATTCTTCACTCCGATGGGGACCCGTGTAAATTTGGCTGCATTTGATACAATGATAAATAACTTTCGAACGTTGCGCGACGTGCAGATGTTTATCGCGCCAATCGTAATAGAACCACAGACCAAAAAGCAGCACAAAACCAGCCCCGAGGTAGAGCAGAAAGAAAACATCAACATCCAGACCGATCACACGCGAATCCCCTTAAAAAGGCTGCCCGTCGCCTAAATTGCCAAGATCTGGGTGGTTTGTGTCTTTATTAAAACGCATGGATAACAAGGTCGACACACCCTTCTCTGGCATCGTGACACCGAAGACAGTGTCTGCATTCGAAATCGTGCGCTTGTTGTGCGTGACGATAAGGAACTGAGACTTATCGGTAAAGCCATGAAGTGTCTCACAGAAACGGCCAATATTTGCATCGTCCAGCGCAGCATCAATTTCATCCAACACACAGAATGGACTTGGTTTGACCATATAGATCGCAAACAACAAGGCCACCGCAGCCATTGTGCGTTGTCCACCTGAGAGCAATGTGACGCTCTTCAAACGCGTGCCTGGAGGGCGCGCAATAATATCGATGCCTGATTCGAGCGGGTCGTCGGAATCGATAAGTAAGAGGTCTGAATCACCACCACCGGAAATCTTTTCGTAGGTGAAGGCGAAATTCTTACGCACCTGCTCGAAGGTATCTCGGAAGAGCGTTTGTGACGTCTCGTTGATTTCATCGATGGTTTTAACCAGCGCATTTTTCGAATTCCACAAGTCTTCGCTTTGCCCCTTCAAGAAATCGTGACGATCCTTCAGGTCCGCATACTCACTAATCGCATCAAGATTCACAGGACCCATGTTTGCGATACGTCCTTTGAGTTCGTGAACTTCGCTCTCGATCTCCTTCCAATCGGTGCTGTCCATCTCCGCAAGCTCCTCTTCGGTGGGGTCACGACGTTCGTGCTTGGGCTGCGCCGCAAGCTTATCTGGATCGTCCATGTCATCGAGATTCACGCGTTTCTCAAATTCAACGTTACCTTCCCAGAGTTCTGTTTTCCATGAAACTTCGCCGAGTTCAATTTGGTATTCATCTTCTGCCGAACTTTGGATGAATCCAATCTGCGAACGCTCTTCAGCGAGGCGAATCTCTAGCTTCGTCAGTTCTTGATCAAACGAGCGTCCTTCGTTTCGTCGCCCTGTCAAACCGCCATCGACTTGTGCGATGTCTGCATCGAGTGCCTTTAAGGCGATACGATCTTGCTCTAATTGTTCAGTCGATACCTGTAGTGTCTTTTCCAGCTCAGCACTTTTTTCACGTTCAGCAGAACCACTGCGTGATAATTGAGCAATCTGCTCATTGATCGTATCAATCTCTTGATTACGACGTAAAATACGGTTTTGCAAATTAGCGGTTTCACGCTGCACTTCACCAAGCACTCTGTCCACAGATTCTAAACGCTGTTTCTTTTCAGCGAGCTCGAGGCGAACATCTGAAAGTGCCTCACGCTTGGCATCACGAATTTCACGGGCACGTGCAATTTCGTCTTCGAGGTCGGTGCCACTTTGACGCGCCTCATTCAAGCCCTGTTCAGCTGCGGCTAATTCCTGCTTTGCCGCTTCAAGTTCTTGAACTGAATCGCCATGCTTGGCATCTAGCTTTTCAAGCTCTTCTTGGCTTTTGTAATGTAAACGTGCATTTTGCTCCGTTTTTTGCTTTTGGTTTCGCTCCTCAGCGACCAGTCCAGAGACTTCACTCGCGAGTTCGCTTTGGCGTTGTCGTTGCTCTTCAACAGTCGCCTCTGCAGTATTGCGCCGGTCATCCAACTCTGCGGATTCCTCACGCAGACTATTTAAAGCTTTGCGCTCTTCTTCGATCTCACTACGCAGGCGACGAATCTCTGATTCACGCTCCATAACGCTGGAGGATTTTTTACCTGATGTGCGCCCCCCATGGATCAAACCACGGCAATCAATAATTTCGCCGTTTTGAGTGGCCGCCAACAGGAAGTTGAAACCTGGATGGGCCTTCCAAAATGAAACGAAGTTCTCCAGTGTATCGACCAAATAACAGCCACTAAGCAATCGATCCACGGCGCCTTGCAGCGCAGGGTCACGCAGCACAACTACGGTTTTAGCGGCAACAATATGGTCGGGCAAATCAACCTTTGGTAGCTTTGCCGTGGTTTCTATATCGATTTGTAGACAGGCACGCCCTAGACGTGACTCGTCGAGCTTGCCGATAACCGACAACGCGGTGTCGGCTTTCCCGAGATAGAGCGCCTCCGCAGCTGACCCTAATAAAGTCTCAATAGCATTCACATATGCGGGCTGCACCTTTAACTCTTTGGAAACTATGGATACACCATTGTTCGAGACAACTTCACTTAGCTTATCACCAAGTATGGCTTTCGCGCCCTCACCGAAGCCTTCAAATTTAGCCTGCAGCCCTTCAAGAATGTTCAACTGGGCTGTCTTACGAGCAATTCCTCTGTCCTGCTCTTGAATGCGCTCCTGCATGGCACGAAATTGACCTAAAATTTCGCGAGAATCATTGCGGGCCTTTTCGACCGCGGCTTCGCTCATGCTTTGCTCTTCACGACTTTTTTCGAGCAAACGCTGAATGTCTGATGCGCCTTTCTCTAGAACAAGCAGTTCTTCTTTTAATGTGACCAGGGTCTCCGTCAGCGACGCGTGCTTTACCTGATAGGTTTTGAGATCCACCTCTAATGTGGTGCAACGTGAGCGAGCGCGATTAATACGATTTTCAGCCTCTAAGACATGTTGCCGGCGTTGTTGAAGCTGGGCCTCCATTTCGCCAAGTTGCTCCTGCGAGGCGACAAGTTCTGCACTGCGGTCCCGAAAGATTCGATCCGAGTCATCCACTACGTCGAGTTGCATTTGCTTGTTCTCGGATTCACTCTCCGCGCGCTCAGCGAGTTGACGTTGCTGACTTTCTAAATCCGCAATTTCCTTTTTATATTCCTCGATCCGAGCGTTTAGATCCTTAGTTCGAATACCTGAAAATTCTGCCTGATTATCCGCATTCTCCTTCTCAGAACGTAAATTATAGACCAACTGCTGAAACTCCTGCATTTTATCATACAGTTCGACGCGCTTCGCTTTTTTCTCAGCTAATGCAGTTTCATCGGCATCTAAAGATTCTGTATGCACTTCGAGTCGCTTCCGCAATTCCGTAGCTCGCGCGGAAACGGCATCAATCGATGACTTCAAGTCCGCATAGCGATATGCACTAAAAGCGAGGTCGAGGTGGGTCAAGCGGTGCTTAATTCGTTGATAACGAAGTGCCTTACTCGCTTGGCGCTTGAGCGATCCAATTTGACGGCTCACCTCCTCAATCACATCGGTGACACGAGCCAAATTCGCATCCACCAAGGAAAGCTTATTCAGCGCTTCTTTACGCTGCGCCTTGTAGAGCGTGATTCCTGCAGCTTCCTCGAAAATCGTGCGCCGCTCTGAAGCATTGGTCGACAGAATTTGGTCGATCTGGCCTTGCAACATGAACGAATAAGAAACACGCCCGACGCCGGTGTTGGCAAATAAACGCTGAATATCCTTCAAGCGAGAGACTTTGCCATTAATAAAATAATCACTGCCGCCATCACGAGTCACACGGCGGGAAATTTCCACTTCATTAAATGCGGTGCCCAGCTCCGCTTCACAGTCGGTAAAGGTCAATGAAACCTCACAGGTCGGCAACTGTTTACGCTTATCAGTGCCTTCGAAAATCACATCCTGCATCGAGGCCCCTCGCAGGGCTTTCGCACTCTGCTCGCCAAGCACCCAACGGATCGCATCAACGATATTACTTTTACCGCAACCATTAGGCCCGACCACTGCCGTCACTCCACGACGAAGATCTAGGCGCGTGCGATCGGCAAAACTTTTAAAACCACTGATAACTATCTCTTTGAGATACATGAATACTAGAAAAATGAGTGCTGCTTATGGGTAGAAGGAGGCTAGAACAAGGGGCGATTGAGAGCCTCGCAACCATAAAAGATCGGCTAGAAACAGTTGCCTCGTGGGAATCGACGCTTTAACTATAGGAAAAACCATACACATCTACAAAATATGCCCCTACCTAGAGATTGCTCCCGCGACGAATGGCCCCTAAAAGCCTATAAAAACCTCGATTTCCTCAATAGCGATGACGCCCGTAATTTACGAGTGCTTTGCGAAATGACGGAACCCGGTCTCCGCTTTACCGAGGAAAAAGTTCAAGACACCATCGTGCTGTTCGGTTCGGCTCGGCTCCTCCCACTTGAGGACGCCCAAAAAGCCTTCGATGCGGTTGAATCTTCCATCAAAGATCCGCAAAATCCCACTCTGGAAGAAGGCGCTGCACTCTTAAAGGCTAAGAAAGACTTAAGGGCGGCACCTTACTATGACGCCGCCGTTGAGCTAGCTGAAGAATTGACCAAATGGTCGATGAGTTTACCAGAAGCAGAGCAACGACGTTTTATCATCTGCTCAGGTGGTGGCCCCGGCATCATGGAAGCAGCCAATCGAGGTGCACACAACGTTGGTGGCAAGTCTGTGGGTCTCGGGATCAGCCTGCCCTTTGAGCAAGGCGTCAACAAATACATCCCTGAGGAGCTACAATTCGAATTTCACTATTTCTTTGTGCGCAAATACTGGTTCGTGCTACTGGCGAAGGCGCTCGTCGCATTCCCTGGTGGGTTTGGCACCATGGACGAACTCTTTGAAACACTCACACTCGTGCAAACCGACAAGGTGCAAAAATTGCCTCCAATCGTCCTGTTTGGGAGTGAATTCTGGAATAGCGTGATCAACTTCGATGCGCTCGTTGAATGGGGCACAATTTCTCCTGAAGATGTGAATCTATTCAAAATTATCGATAGCGTCGACGAAGCCCGCGACTACATCATCGAACAATTAACCGAGCGCTACCTCAGATAAATAAAGCGTAAAGCGCTTTAGGAGAAACTCGGCTGATAGGCGTCGTGCAAGCGAAGCAAGCCGAGAAACTCCATCGTGCCTTCCTGCACAACCGGAAGCACGGATATTTGCGATGGACGATCCTCCATAATGCGTAGCGCTTGTCCGAGCCCCATATTGGAATGAGCCGCTATCGGATTTTGCGTCATGCAATCTTTAACCACTTTGCTCAAAATATCGCCATCGCCAGAGAGTAGACGGCGAATATCTCCATCCGTAATAATCCCCAATAATTGATTCGCCTCACTGACGATACATGCAGCACCGAGAGGGAAACGGGTCATCCGTATGACCACTTCGCGTAAAGTTTCATCCGCTCCCACACAAGCAACGCACTCGCTGGAATGCATCACTTCACCGACCTGCATGGTCAAATTACGCCCAAGTTGCCCACCAGGATGATACATGGCAAAATCCTCAGCGGTAAAGTCTCGCGCCTTCACCAACGCAGCAGCCAAAGCATCACCCATCGCAAGGCTGACAGTCGAACTTGATGTCGGCATCAAATTCAAAGGATCTGCCTCCTTTTCTACACTGGCATCCAGCACAACGTCTGCCGCCTGTGCGATTGGTGAATCGACGTTCCCAACAATCGCAATAATCGCGGACTCAAATTTTTTAAACAGCGGCATCAAACGCAAGACCTCGGCAGTGCTGCCACTCTTGGAAAGCACAATCGTCGGATCTCCTGGCTGATAGACACCCAAGTCTCCATGAATCGCCTCTGCCGCATGTAGAAACACAGAAGGAATCCCCGAGCTAGAAAAGGTCGCCGCCAATTTACCTCCGATATGCCCCGACTTACCGATGCCGCATATGACTAGCTTACTCTGAGCCGCCAAGATGATTTCGACCGCCTGTTCAAAGCCGTCTCCCAAGCGCCCAGCAGCGATCTCAATCGCTGCCGCCTCGGCTTGCATGGCTTGACGACCTATCTCAAGTCTTGAAGAAGCATTATCTGTCATAACAAATAGCTAACTTGAGAAGCTATATAGGTAAAGCAATTAGGCAGCCGAAAATGCAAGCAACCAGGCAATACCGATGAGCCCAAACAACGCAGTCACCACCCACCAGCTCAAACGATGCAAACGCTCAAAGACTGACTGATAGAATGCACCAATAAGCCCCATTACAACCCCACAGGCAAAACCGCTAATATGAGCCGCAACATCAACTGGTCCATCCCCCACTCCAATTAAGCCTAGCAAAGTTAAACCACCAAAGACAGGCACCAACCAACGCGGCAGCGCCCAACGCTGCTGCGGTTCAGTCAAAGCTGAACAAACACCAATACCAGTCAAAATACCTAATGCCCCAAAGACCGCAGTGGAGGCGCCGATCGAATAATGCGCTTCTGGGTAATATACCCACGCATTTAGCAAGTTACCCGCGACACCACTCAATAGGATTAACATCCAGCCAGCAGCAGCTCCAAAAAAGCGCGACACAAAAAACGCAAAACCCATTCCAGCAACGAGATTCGATACCAAATGCACCGCATCCGTATGCAGACATAAAGCCGTCAAAGCACGCCACCATTGGTTCAAATCAATGATCGCCAATGAATCCACACGCCCAAGTGCAATTAAATCAAAAGGGGTCTGTAGGCTGAAAACCCCAACCAATAGCAGCAAATACAGGGCAAATGATAACCAACCAAATTTAAAATCAAAATACCGATACGCTCCAGACTGCACCTTCTTAGAGTCTAGCAATGCATACGCCTCTAGCTCTGCTGAGACCGCTTCAGCACGCGACTCATTTACGCATAGCACATAGACCTCTTCATGAATGAACGTCCAATACGCGTCCCCCATCGCCAAAATGACTAGCCCAGCCTCTCCCGAACGAGCAAAATCTCGATAAACACCAACTACAGCTAAGCCTAAAGGGCACTCAAACCCTTCCTCCACTAAACGAAGCGCATTCTCATCTGCTTTCAAACTCGCCATTCGGCGGACATTTTCCTAGCTTTTCAGATGTTATCAATCTCTTAACCTAAACGTATATGATTAAAAAAATACTACTCGTCCTCGTCCTACTCGCAGTGATCGCCGCTGCTGCATTTTATTTCTTACTATCCGTAGGCCTCAACAAGGGTATCAAACATGGTGTCGAAACCGTTGGCCCACAAGTCACGCAAACACCGGTCACACTTGCTGACGTCAACATCTCCTTGCTGTCCGGAAAAGGCACCTTGAAGAGCTTGAATGTCGGCAACCCTGAAGGCTACAAGAGCGAAAACATTTTTGCCCTAGGTCAAATCGACATCGAAGTCGATACCAGCAGTGTTTTTAGCGATAAGATCATTATCAATAAAATCCATATTAGTCGGCCTGAAATGAGCTACGAAAAAACATTCACCAGTTCCAATGTGAAAAAGCTTCTCGATAACATTGAAGATTTCACTGGTCCTAAAAGTGATCAACCTGCCGAAGACGCACCCGCCGAAGAAAGCGGTGCAAAGAAACAACTCGTCATCAAGCAGCTGATCATCGAGGACGGCCTTATTTATATTGGTGCACTTGGAGTCGGACAAGAAGTGCCACTACCTCGTATTGAAATGACCGACATCGGGGAAGAGGGTAATACGAATATCGCTGATGTGCTGGATGTCGTCTTATCGAAAGTGCTGTCATCCATTGGACCTGCGATTACTGACGCGGGGCAACTCCTCAAAGGGGCTGGTGATGATGCTTTGAAAGCGGTTCAAGAGTCCGGTTTAAATAAAGTCGAAGAAGCCACTGGCGATGCTCTGAACAAAGCCAGCGAAGGCATTAAAGGCCTATTCAATAAGTAAACTTAATTGACTTAAATTTCGATCCAAGCGCGCCCCACTTAGGGCGCGCTTTTTTTGGTCAAGCACCCAATAAGCCAAAGAGCTGAACGCTCATCAGAACCAGACTCTCAAACGATGACAATCAAGACTTCAACTACCACTCACCATTCACTAGAATGAAACCATTCTAAGTGACTTTCAACCGACACACGCCCCTAATAAACGACACCATGCAATACCTAAAAACGCTCCTCATCGCCCTCAGCATACTCCTCCAGACAAGCGACGCCGCCCTCGTGCATCTAGTCGATGAATCCCCCATACAAATCACTCAAGTCACTCCCGATGTAATACTGCTGGATTTCGGGCGTGTGGCATATGGCAATCTCCGCCTGACACCCCCCATAGGGGCCAATCAATCCATTACAGTGCACTACGGTGAAGCCTTTGAGAAAGGACGAATCAACCGCAAACCTCCGGGCACGGTGCGCTACGCAAAAGCGGAAGCCACGCTCAAAAGCACACGAACACTCGTCGTCGCCCCAGCTGCCGACAAGCGCAACACCTCTCATCCCAAGGCCATTCTGACACCCGCTGAGTGGGGAGTCGTGCTCCCCTTTCGTTGGGTAGAGATCGAAGGATGGCCGGGTGAATTATCCCCTGATCAGATCGTGCGCCAATCAGCGTTTGCCAGCACATGGGATGACAGTGCCGCCGCATTTGAGTGCTCCGACGAGTTACTCAATGACATTTGGGAATTATGCCGCTATTCAATAAAGGCGACCACCTTTGCTGGGGTCTACGTCGATGGTGACCGTGAGCGCATCCCCTACGAAGCCGACGCCTACCTCAACCAGCTCAGTCATTACACAACCGACAGTGACGTGCAGATGGCCCGCGACACCTTCGATCAACTCATGGAAAAGCCGACATGGCCAACTGAGTGGGCACCTCACATGGTCTTCATGGCCTACGCCGACTGGATGCATACTGGGGACGCCAGATGGCTGACCCCCCGCTATGAATCATTAAAAACTAAAATGCTACTAGATAGAAAGCGGCCAGACGGACTGATTGGCAGTAATCAAAAGCAAATCAAGCGCGACGATATCGTCGACTGGCCTAAGGGTGAGCGCGACGGCTATGTGTTTACCCCTGTGAACACGGTAGTCAACGCGTTCCATCTACGCGTATTGGTGCAAATGGCGGAACTCGCACGTGCGGTCGGCAAACCGTCCGAAGCAGCCGACTACCTTGACCGTGCCCGCAAAACACATGCTGTTTTCCAAGACACTCTTTTTGATAAACAATCTGGGCTCTATCGTGACGGCATAGATACAAAGCACTCCTCTTTACATGCCAATTTGTTCCCTCTTGCTTTTGGCCTCGTGCCAGCAGCGCAAAGACAGCACTTCACTCAATGGCTCGGAAATCGAGGTATGGCATGCTCAGTATATGCAGCTCAATACCTGCTTGAAGGATTGTTCGAGAATGAAGCAGGCACTAAAGCCATCGAGCTGATGACAGCAGACAATGACCGTAGCTGGAAGCACATGTTCGAAAGTGGCACCACGATCACATGGGAAGCATGGGACCAGAAATACAAACCCAACCAAGACTGGAACCACGCTTGGGGTGCTGCGCCAGCTAATCTTTTGCCACGCTATGTGCTCGGCGCGCAAGCACTTCAAGCCGGATGGAAAACCACACGCATCCGTCCACACACAAGTGGGTTGAGCTATGCTAAGGGGAAAATACCTACCCCAAAAGGCCCGATCTTCATTAGCTGGGACAACACAAATACATTTACACTGTCACTCACGCTCCCTGAATATATAGCCGCAATGGTAGAAATTCCCGCAGCAAAAGGATCCACTCAAGTTTATGTAAATGGTGAGCGAGTCGCAGCTAATCGATCAGGCGAGCGTTGGTTGCTAGCAGAGCCGATCACCGGCACTGCTGAAATACGAGTTAATTGAAATGCCATTTTATAGAATGTTTGATTCTTAGCGATCATTCTCTGGTAACCACGATTCTCGAGACCTGGGTCTGCGCTCCAAGAACTCGAAACAGAGTTTCGAGGTCACTGATCAAGCGAGCATTTAGAGCATTTTTTATCGGTATAATGAGATCAACAAAAAGGTCGATCCTCGCGAAAGGATCGACCTTGTCATAAAGACCGATGCAGTCTGCTAATTGACAGACTCAGCGTGTGCTAGAGAATGGGATCACCATCCGGTGTCGGCTTAGATTCTTTGCTACCAATCCAGAAAAATGCGGTTCCAAACCAAACGACCGTTGCAATCAATAGTCCTTGCTTCATCGCCTCCAGCTCAACTTGTCCTAAAAGAAACAAGAACGGTAGAATAAAAGTCACCACAATCGACAACAGTCCAATCCATTTACATATATTTTTCATAGTATATTTCTCCTTAGTTAGCTGATGATGTGCCTCTCATACGACTGAAAACGAGGAATAAGACGCCACATGCGATCCATGCTGGAAGCACGAAATACCAAGTGGTTATGCCTTGCACGAAAATGAAGTAAAGTGACACAGCAACTGGAATGAGCCATGCGAATAATACCGACTTGTTGACACCACAGCCACTGACTTCTGCATGGAAAGGTGTGATGCCGATCCGTTTACTTAAATACCAATCGGCGAAAATCACCGCGCCCATAGGTGCGAGAATCGTGCCATACAAACCGACAAATCCAAGTAGCTTAAATGCAAAGGCTGGAAAGATCGCTGCGATTGTCGCGACAGAGCCTGCAAGAAGTGTCATACTTAAACGACTTGTTCCAGGTAGCATTGCCTGAAACGCGAGACCGGCACGATAAATCGTCGGATTGGCGGTTGTCCAACCAGCAACGACCACACAAATGATACCTGCAATACCCACGACATTGAATGCCATAGGACCAGGGACTGGGTCTGAACTTTGCGTCAACTTAATTTGCGCGGCCAACATAAGTGCTGCAGCCAACCAAGCCATATAGTGACCCACATACATGCCACCTGCGGTGGCCCAACCGCTCGAAGATTTTTTTGCATATCGAAAGACTGAGAGATCCGACATGCCGACGTGCATCGCAGCATTACAAAACCATGCGAACAAAACAACTTCAAGGAAGCCCATCGATGTTTTCACTTCGCCACCTTGCGCAAAGCTGATCGACTCCGTCCAAACAGCTTCAAGTCCTGCCCATGAATCAACGCCCAACTGCTTCAGCGCCACGATACCGCAGCCTAGGAAAATCAAGACCATCCAGGGCGAAGCAATATTTGCAAAACGACTCACCGCATTGTAACCGAAACCAGCAACTGCAGAGATCACCGCACCCACAGCCAAAACGATAATCACGAATGAGGCACTGTTTGGATAAATCGCATCAAACGCAGGCATTTCCAAGTTAAACGGAATACCCACCGCCGTGGCGGACACAGTAATCATTGCCCCTGCTAAGAAACAAAAGAGCACACCATTGGCTAAATTGTAGATTTTAACCAGTTTCTTACCTGCAATCTTTTCCAAATGGAAATACAGCGTGAAACGCGCCTTGGTTGCAATCGGCGCACAAATGTAGCGCCAACTCAAGACGGCTAAGAGGTTCCCTAGCAGTAAGCCCCAAAAAATATTTTGCAGACTCACTCCTGCAAGGAGGAATAAGGGTCCGATCATAAACTCGGTGCCAGCAGCATGCTCGCCTGAATACATACCCCAGAACGCTTTTGCGCCTTTATGGGCACGTTCTGGGACGGGAGTTGTTTCGAACTCTTCGACAACGTGAGATTCGGAGACTTCTTGAGGGCTTTCTTTCATAGTAGGATGACAGGGGGAGAATGCGTTGCGGTTACTCGTAAAAAGCACTTCACACGCGAGGTAATAACTAAGTTAAAAAGTGAAAAAACACTTCTAACCCGCTACTGTCAATTCCTTGATTACTGAAAAAGCAAAGACCTAAAGGTTAGTCTTGAGCGTTCCAAAAACGATTTTGTATGCCTCCATCTTCATCAATTTTACGCATATCATCTTTAGTCACCTCTCCGACATGCCCATCAAAGTAGACAACCAATGCTGCATCTAGATGACGATATGCCATAGAACCATTGACCTTGGTTTCAATTCCAGCCCAATTAAAACGGCCTCCGTATACAATACGCCAGTCGCCTGCGGTCGCAAATGCCGCTGTTTTGGATGGGGCGACCATTCTCGCGCTATGATTCCCAGAGTTATGCTCTTGGCCCCACTGACTGTTACTCGGGTCATTTCCGAAGGCACCATAACTACGGACGTGCACTCTAACAGCACTGTCACTATTCAAGGCGAGAGGGTCGAACATCTCCAGCGGAAAGTCTCGCTCTACGGCTCTAGATGCACCGTCTGGAGAAGCACCTCTTAAAAGGTCCAGATATGCAGGTGTCGCAAACCATTGCTGTGTTGCTAGTCTGCCATTTGGCTTTTTGGTCCGAACCGAAGGTGCGACGAAGCGCCCATCATTTTCTGTGGCATAGAGACTGTTCGCGACTTGAAGCAGTCTCAAATTAGATAAAGACTTCGCCTTATACGACTGCGCACGAACTTTACTCACAGCAGGAATCAATATGGCCGCTAGAATGGCGATAATGGCGATGACCGTGAGCAACTCAATTAAAGTAAATCCTTGTCGAGACTGGAAGCGAGATATGGGGGATCGTTTGTTCATAAAGTTAAATTTGTGGAACAGAATTAGTTGAAATTTGCATAAAAACGGCACATTTGCAACTACTTCGTCGCATCACTTATAGCAGGACGAGCAGTCGTTCAGGTGCGCGATTTGAAAGGAGAATCGATTCAAATGTAAATAAAATTGGGCAGCCTTTCATCAGAAGAGAGACTGCCCAATTGGTAAGGTTAGCGTTTTTAGCACTGAGGCGATCGTAGACGAGCTACGCTAGTTCGTTGAACCACCTAGCATCTTGTAAACTTCAGTGCCAGCGGCAAGGAACGCGCCGACGCCATAGACCTCACTTTTGTCTGCAAACGAGTCACCTGGAGCCGCTCCAACGGGCTGCACATATCCAAGCAATCCCTCATCGGTGACACATTCAGTCAATGCTTCCCAAGCCTCTAGAATGATTGGCTCGTAAACGTCACGATCCAAGTGGCCGTTGTTAACGCCCCATGCCAAACCGAAAGTGAAAAAGGAAGTGCCACTGGTTTCTTTGATTGGATACCCCTCGGTGCCTCCAAGCAATCCCATCGACCACGTGCCATCGTTACGCTGCACAGCACGCAGTGACTCTGCCATCTGCTGAAAGAGTTCAATATAGAATGCTCGCCCCTCCCAGTTCTCAGGCAAATCTGGAATCATAAGTGCCAAGCCACCGAAGACCCAACCATTGCCACGCGCCCAGAAAACTTTCTCACCATTCTCTTCACGTTTCTTAAAGAAACTCGAGTCACGCCAAAAGAGGTGCTCCTCTTTATCCCAGAGTAAATCGTATGTCTCATGGTATTCCTGATCCATGAACTGGAGATACTTGTAGTCACGTGTAATCTTAGCTAAACGCGCCCAGACTGGCGGTGCCATAAATAATGCATCGCACCACCCCCAACGATGATGGGCATCCGTCGGCCGAGCCTTCCATTCGAGGGTGCCAGTCTTTGGATTCTCTAAAATCCAATCGAATTGTGTTTTAGTCGGCTTAAGCATCGCAGGATCGCCCCGATCTTCATAGAGATTGAGGTAAAACTGTCCAACGGTATGGTCGTCGGCGTGATAAGGGCGTTCATACAACTTCCAATCATTTCGCTCACCGATGGAGACCAACCAATCTGCATACTTCGTATCGCCCGAAATCGTGCTCCACTCATACATCCCAGCATAGAGCGCCCCCATATGCCAGCGCAGGTCGTGGTATTTTTCAGGCACAGTCCCATTTTTTGCCATTCTCTGCTTAGCTCGCTGAGAAAGTCCACGATACTTGTGGGATTCTTCAAACGTTTCGATCTGCCAATCAGCGACTCGCTTGGTAATCGCTTTGACTTCACTAGGCGTCGGCGCTGATGTGGCCACCTGTGCGCCCACAATAAATGTTGATGCTAAAAATAAAACAGCTGCTTTCATAGAGTTCTTGTTTGGGGTATTTAATAGAATGACTGAAGGTCGTATCACTTCAAAGGGTCGAAGTCGGCTCCTGTTTCGTCCTCTGCCGCGATACTATGTTCCGTATATCCTGGAATGGATAAACGTTCAAGAAAACACGGTGGATCTTGAACAATCAAGCCCGCATCTGGGTCATTTGGCAAGTTGATCGGTGCTTTTACGATCCAACCAGAGTCATCCACAATCGCTTCATGCCCTGGGCGTGTGCGTATATCTGCTTGCAATAAATCACGCATCTTGCGAGCCGCCGAAGCGCTCGCTACGTTGTAGGCTCGGTTGCGTAATTCCAATGGATCGGCGATACGGTCAAACAGTAATTCCTTATTGTCGGCAGCCGACCAGATATATTTCCACTCCTTGGAAACGGCCATGTAAATGCCAGCTTCCGCCCCTTGATAATGCCCAAACACAATCTCACGTTCTGAACTCTCCGTTGCGACTTGCGCAAGGTCTTGCCCATCCAAATTGTCGACTGAGGTTTCCGCAACCGATAATGCCGTTGGCATAATATCGATCAAACTAACTGGAGTCTCACAGACCGCCCCCGCTTCAAACCTCCCTGGCAAACGACAGATCAGCGGCACCCGAGCTGCGGAATCGAGAAAAGAGCGCTTACCATAACAGCCATAATCACCTAAAAATTCACCATGATCGGAGCCAAAGATGATTAAGGTATTCTCCAACTGCCCATTCGCTTCGAGTGTGTCCAGCATACGGCCAACTTGATGATCAATGAACGAGATCGAAGCCCAATAGTAAGATTTAATCAACTGCTGCAAGCGCAAGTCTGTGCCTGCATCTCTACCTTTATAGCGATTCTGCCTGTAGTTCGTATGCAGATACAGACTCTCAGGGTTTTGAGTCATTTTCGGCAGCGGCATATCCGGCGCACGATACAGCTTATGCCACGGTGTTGGCGGTGAAAACGGTGGATGCGGATGAATGATGCTGCTGTATAAGAAAAACGGCTCATCACCCTTCCCCGCGTCATTCAACCAATCAACAGTGCGATCGCCCACCCACTGTGTAGGATGATGCTTCGGTGGAAGCGGCGACAACTGAGGCACATAGTATGCTTCGCCACGCACACCATGCGGCTCAATTGCATAACCGCAATCATTCGCCTCAAGATACTGCAAGTAGTCATCTTGGCTCAGGTCATCGACGATTTCCTCTTGTTTTTCGAGCGTCTGAAAGCCTCGCGGATCTTGCGGATCGGGAGTGAAATGCCGCTTACCAATCGCATGCGTCCGGTAACCGGCACGGGTCATCGCATCGGCCACACTTGGGCGATCTGTCGGCATGTCATAGTTATTTTCAAAGCACCCGTTCGTCAGCGGATACTGACCATAGTGCATCGCACAGCGTGCTGGCACACACACTGGTGCGGGCGTATAAGCAGATGAGAAACGAGTGCCTTCCCGAGTTAATCGATCCAGGTTCGGCGTTTTAATCTGCGGATTCCCAGCAGCAGAAATCGTATCAAAACGCTGCTGATCAGTAATAATTAATAAGACGTTCGGTTTGCTACTCATTACGCATCCTCGAGTTCAGTTGCTTTACGTGCATCCAACTTTTGGCGCACTTCACGGGCAACCGTTTCCGTAATCGGGAAACGCCATACAAAAAACATTGTGCACAGCATTCCGAGCACCGGAATAATCGCATAGAGTCGCATCATGGAATCCAAGGTCTCCCGAGACTGCGCACCCCCCAGCCCTGCATCAAAGCCGGTCCATTCGAGAATCATTCCTGCGATAAAGAAACAAATGGCGAAACCGAGCTTCATTGTCCATCCATAGAAAGCTCCGAAAGCACCTTCGCGACGCTTGCCAGTCTCCAGTTCATCCCAATCAGTGACGTCTGCAGTCATCGATGCCAGCAAGGTCCAAATCGCAGATAGCCCTGGGGCAATTAACACCGAAGAAATCAACTGTAAATAGGGATAACTCGGATTAAACACCCAAGGCTTGCAAGCGCTGCCTAAGATCGCAATGACGATAAAAATCAATAGGGCATTTTTCTTACCCAGTTTGGTAGAAACCCAAGCAATCAATGGGACAGAGCAAATACAGCACAGATGATAGGCCGAACCAGCGACTCCGAGGACTGTAGAAGCCGCCTTCAAATCGCCACCGAACAGATAATACACGTTGATGTAAAAACCAAAAATAATCACCAGGAACATTCCGAACACCGCTGTGACGAGTGCCCCAAGCACATACACAAATGGTTTCACCTGAAATACAGAGAGCACACCCTTGATGCCTAGCTTTTCGCGATTGGCCGTCTTCTCTGAGACAGTCAACTCACGCTCCTTCAGCACTAGCCCGGGCACGATGCCTGTCACAATGATCATGATACCAAATGCAATCCCCACCCAACGCATACCATCAACAGTGCCGTCGAAGATATCGCGTTGCGTAAACCAGAATAGCCACTGAATACCAAAGCCCGCAACCGATTGAAATCCGGTGCGAAACGACATCACCCGCGTGCGCTCGTGGTAGTCCGGACTCAGCTCATACCCCAGCGCCAGATACGGCACTCCAAATACGGTAAACGCCGTATAAAAGAGTAAGGAGATACAAATATACCAAACAAAATAGAAGGTCGGCGACATCCCCAGCGGGCACCACCACATCAAGGCAAAAAGACAACCACCAACAATGGCTCCCCCCACAATATAGGGTTTACGGCGACCGTATCGAAATTGCGTGCGATCGCTCAGCCAACCCATGATGGGATCTGTAATCGCATCCCAAATTCGAAAAAGCATCGCGGCGATACCAAGTAATGCAGGAGAAACGCCCAAGGCCACATTGAAAAATGGATTGGCCATATTGGTCACAGAATTCTGCATAGAATTCTCCGCGACTGCTCCAATACCATAGGCGACTTTCTTGCCCGTACTGACTCGATCTTTGGGCGCTGTTTTATAATGTTCTTCCATGGTAATTAAAGCCCTTTAGGAGTGAGCGTAATGAAGCGTATACCGCTACTTTTAAAATTGAGATTCAGATTCAGCTTACCGTCCTGTAAAGCCAACACATCTCCCGCGCGCACGACTTTCATTTCGCCCATCTGCTGATACTTCTCTAGATTCTTCTTGGCGACAGCCGATGCTGCTTTACGATTCGCTTCACCCTCTGGCAGGCCTTCTTTTGTGCCATGTGAAAAGGCCTTCTTATCCATCGGTCTCACCTTACCATAGCGTCGCTCCAAGTTGCGCTGAATCGGAAAGCTAATTTCCCCAGGCATAATGCCTTCGGCTTCAATATCGGCATACAATTGATGAATATAGACACCGTTATCCTTATCCAGCAGCTTTTCCTCGAGGGTCCAGTTTTGATGCTGATTAAAGCGATCACCAGCGATCGTTAGATCAATGTCATTTTCAAATTCAACATTTGGATCATCATGGTGTGAATACGCCAAAATATGTAGCTTGCCATCTTTCCATGCCGATACCGCACCGTGCCTCACTTTTTTATCGGAACTTCTTTCGACTTTAACGCGCTCACCATCAACCATCTCTTCGAGGCATCCCATCACTTTAGTCCAAGGCTGGAAGAGTCCGGGTGTGGTCTGATACCAGGTGTAAACCATACCGAGGTGATGATCCCAGTTATAGATCCTGCGCACATTGTATTTATAGGCGGTATCCACCGAATACGCATACAGCCCAACAAAAAACTCGGTATTGCTGAGAGCATCATCCTTGCTTAGGCATTCCCTCACCTCACCAAATTCGTGAATTTCCAGCGTTGTGTCCTTGAGTTCCGGATATTTATCCATCTCAGCCCGTAACAGCCGCATACCTTCATCAAACTGAAAGATCTTTTGCGTATTGGCATAGGCCGAGGTCGAAAAGAACTCAATGCGGGTGCCGACCTCCCCTGTGTAATAATTGGTGCCCCGCGCGCAATGCTCCAGTATCTTTAAGCCCCAGCGGCCTTTTTTCTTGTGAGCATTCTGGATGGTGACCGGATTCAGGATATTTCCTGGGCCAACTCTTGGGTTTTCAATCACACTCTCCAGAGCGGCGACCGTATAGTCGTAGTGCTTGAAATACTCTTCCATCGTGCCCGTCCAATGGCGTGGATATGAATCCGGCTCGGTGCCGACACGAAAGCGCCAGTTCTTGACCTCCTCCATGCCAAACTCATCGACCATTGCCTGAGCCAGCGTGCGCACGTATTCAAACCATACATCCATGTCTTTAGGTGGATAGCACTGCCCGTAAAACTGGCGTTCTCCATTTGGTGACATCGCCCAAGGCACATTATCTAAAATGATCCAAGGATTGAAGCCGACGCGATGTTGGGCGCGCAAGATGTCTAAAAAGCCTTCGGTATCGACGATCACCTTACCATTTTCATCGACTCCCTTAAACCACTCACAGGAATTGTTGTGATTGCCACCCAGTATGCGCACACTGACCATGTTGTTGGCATAAACGGAAGTCGCGGCCATCATCTCGGCAAAGCCCGGTTCCGCCCACAACTCGGGCACATTGATCACTCGGACATCCCATAGGTTATAGAGCTTACCGACGACTTCATCCGTATGCACGGTGACTGCGTTTTGCTCCCGAATGATCGTATCCTCAGCCAAACTCGGCGATAGAGCCGCTATGAGAAATAGCGGTAAAGTGATAGCAACTTTTAATTTATACATGAGCTTATTATTCGTAAAATGAGAGTTAAGGGAAATGAGAACTTGGCGGGGACGCCAGCTATTCGACGTTCAATGACAATTCGGTTAGATCTTGTTCGCGGGAAGAGGTGCCAACAAAAACCTTAAATTCTCCAGGCTCAATGACTCGGTCCATGTCGCGATTGATCATTTCAAAAGCCTCCGCCCCTAAAGTTAACTCCACTGTTTTTGCTTCCTGAGGTGCCAAGCGAACCCGCTCGAAAGCCTTCAACGCAATCTTTGGCCGTGTTGTGGAGCCGACAACATCGCGGAGATAGACCTGCACCACTTCGTCTCCAAGACGCTCACCCACATTGGTCAATTCAAGAGAAACCGTGCACGATTCGCCCGCCTGAATAGTCGATGAGGACAGCGCGATCTTATCGAGTTTAAAATCCGTATAGCTAAGACCATAGCCAAAAGAATAGAGAGGTGGCCCCTCTTCGAATAGATAGTCCTTCCATGTGCCCGAATGACGCTGACTATAGTGAGCGGGAAAATGCGCCGAACTCCTTGGGACGGTCACAGCCAGTTTACCACCTGGATTGTTTTCACCAAACAAAGTTTTGCAGATCGCTGGAGCGCTTTCCTCCCCCAAATACCAGCCATCCAAAATAGCCGCGGCATGTTCATTGGTATAATTAATTGACAGCGAGCGACCATGCATGAGCACGACAATCGTAGGCGTGCCGGTTTCAACAACCGCTTGAATCAATGCTTCCTGATTGCCTGCTAAATCGATATTACCACGATCACCGAGCGCACTGCGGAAGTAAAATGCCTCACGAGCACTAAAATAGTCATCTCCGACGCAGACGATGGCGACATCGGATTTCTTAGCGATCGCCGCAGCCTCCAGGATGGACTCTTTTTCCTCTTCGTAAGGCACCGTGCTAATTCCGCGGTTATCTTCCGTGCCCGTTTCCAACTGTGCAAAAGTTAAACCTCCAGCTGTAATTCCACAGCCCTTAGCATACTCAAGTTCAATGTCACTGCCTTGCAGATACTCACTCAACCCATCTTTGATCGATTGCGCAGAAGTCATCCAATGCGAATACCCACCCAGAATCGTCTCACCCGCATTCGGACCCAGCACGGCCACTTTTGAAAGCTTCGCTTTATCTAAAGGCAGGAGATTGTCTGTATTCTTAAGCAGGATGACGGCATCTTCGGCGGCTTCTAGGGCCAATGACTTGTTGCTCGGTGCTTCCTGCAGTTGATACGCCTTCTTGGGATCCACTAAGCGATTCTCAAACAGCCCCATCATGAATTTCACCCGAAGCACTTCAGCAACGCGCAAATCCAGATCCTTCATATATTCAGGATTCGCCTCTAGGGTATCAATCAAAGTTAGGTAGCTGGCACCGATCGGAAAATCTAAACTCACACCCGCTCGTAGACCCTGCAAGGCAGCTTCCTCCTGCGAGCTACACACATGATGCAAAATATCTAGACGATGGATGTCATGGTAATCCGAAACCACTACTCCCTTAAAGCCCCACTCTTTCCGCAACAAATCAGTCAGCAGTGCCTCATCCCCATGTGCCGGCACGCCATCCACCTCACTGTGCGAAGGCATCACCCCCCAGACGTGGGACTTCTCCAATACTTGGCGAAACGGCTCTAGAATTTCTTCTTTAAATACACGAGGCGGCACATTTGTCGGCGCAAAATTACGCCCACCGTCACATTGTCCATAGGCTGCAAAGTGCTTCAGCGCAGAGACAACATTCTCTTCGCCAACGACCGCTCCACCGCCTTGCAAACCAGCCGTCGCCGCGATGCCCATTTGTGTCACCAGATGCACGTCCTCACCATAGGTTTCTTCCATTCGTCCCCAACGAGGGTCCCGCGCCAAGTCTAGCACGGGAGTATTCATCAAGTGATTGCCGCGCGAGCGTGCTTGAGCCGCTGCAGTTGAATAGACACGATTCACCAATTCGGGTTTCCATGTCGAAGCCAGTGCAATCGCTTGGGGAAATGAAGTCGCTCGATTGGCAATCAAACCATGACAAGCCTCACCGGCGAACAACACCGGTATACCGAGGCGAGAATTTTCCTGCGCATACGTTTGAATCGCATTGGCAAACTCAGCCTCTTCCGCGGCATCGTGTGGCAAATTCACAAATTGAATCGAGCCCAGGCCTGATTGTAGGCGCGCTTTGAATTCGTCCGACAAATCCCCCGGCTTATTGCCCTCACAGGCAGTGCGCGCGTAATCCGAGCCCAACTGATGCGCCTTCTCCTCAAGCGTCATTACGCTCAACAACCGCTCCACACGCTGCTCAAGAGGCATTTGTGGATCTAGATAGCTCTGGTCAATCGATTCTACTGACGATTTCCCCGAAATGACAACGTTGTCTGATTCTGACATATTTATACTTACTGACGATTTACTGACTAAAAAAATGAAGAGCCACCAATAGACGCTAAAGCAAACGCTTAAGCCAGGGGAAATCTGCTGATGACCGACTTCATACACTCCATGGATCGATCGGGCTGACAAACACCCCATATTTTACATTGTTAAAATGTCTACATTCCAAGAAATGCACTCCACCTTAAACCTAAAGTATGTGATAAGATGAGAGCTGGCTCGCCTCGAATGGCACTATTTTAAGGGAATTTTTGGTAGGGTCGCCTCGCCGAGGCGACCGTTTGCCTGCTGGTTACAATTCGCCAAAAGGTTGTGGATGGCCGTTGTATAGAAGTTGGATCATCCGCACTCTTTAGCTATTTGGTGCCTATTGCCGAACGGTCGCCTCGGCGAGGCGACCCTACCTCTTATAATGGCTGAAAACATCCTAAAGGTAGCGCAGGCGTGTCTCACGCCGCACGAAAGTTTGTGGTGCCTCGCAAGCGTCTGTGCGCACCGAGGACGGTGCTGCGCTACCTTGTGAGTGAACCGATCAATCATTTTTCATAACGGTATTAATAGCTTTCCTGAAAGAAGCACCCCACAGCCAGAAAAAGTCACAGGATGGTATTATTACTGCGGCGCGTGAAAACTAGTGAATACCAAGTCCATAACGTGGAGACTACTTATTCTCACTAAATGTATACACCCACTTCACTCCGCCACATGAGAACGCTTCAGGGTCTCACCAGGATTCCATTTACCTTTCACCGTGATATGGTATGGATCTGCATACGTGCCAAAATCACCACGATGGATACGGTCGACCAATAATTGCAAAGCAAGTTTCCCGCAGGTATATGTATTCTCAACGATACCTGACAGCTTACCACCCCGCTCCGCAGTGCCTATCGTTACCACACTCACATCTTGCGGCACACGGAGACCTAGCTGTTGTAGCCATTCGATGATCGTCGCCGGCTGCACGCAGACAATGACCTCTGGGGTCCACTTTTGAAACCACTTTTTAAACCCTTCGAAATCAGGCTGGGCGTCCAACCAAGGTTCCATCGAGGCGATCCCTCCGTAGTAGCGTTCTTTCAAATATGCCGACAGCCAGCGATTGTGATGTTGATAATGGAAAGGTTTATCCATCGTGAAACCGACCTTCGTATACTTATGGGCGATCAGTTCATTTAAAACGAGCTCCATGTTTCCATAAAAGTCTGCCCCCACCCAATCCGTGTTGGGTCTTAATTCACGCGCCCCATAAGTCACTGTGGCAAGATCCGACCATGCATGGTCCATTCGCTCGCCCCACCTACCATGCGTCATCAGAACGGCACCACGAATCCCTCGGTGAAAGAAGATCTCGTTCATACGCCTCGCCGTCATGCCCTCTTCGCCGATCCAGAAAAGCTTCGTTTGGATACCCAGCCCCCCAGCCGTCTCCGTGCAACTTTCAATAAAGCGCCGTATATGGTGTCGCTCCTTCCAGTAGTCCGCACTACGGTTCGGGGTGACCAAAGCAATCACTGGCGCTTGATCTAGATCGCGACCACGCCGCCGAGCCGCCATCAAGGCCGATACGTAAGGGCTCACCTGATACCCCATCTCCTTTGCCTTAGCCAACACCTTTTCGCGAGTTGCCTTAGCGACTTTAGGAGAATTATTCAGTGCCAACGAAATCGTCGCATGGCTCACGCCAAGCTCCGCAGCGATGTCTTTTAGGGTAACTTTCATGATAAATACTAATGGATATTTTAGAGAAGCCAAATTTGATTAATCGTAACGACTACAATGATTCTGCTGCAACCGTTTACCCTTTGAGCAAACAATCAAGCGAATTTCAACGATGTTAAATCATTTTCCCTGTAAAATATAGTTATTTAGCCATAAACCTTAATAGCATGGCGGTATTCTATGGGTAAACCATTGATTAGTGCGGTGTAAATAATCTGAATCTCGAGATTCAAATTAAACCTCAATACACACATACATATGAAAAAAACATTAACAATCGCAGCAATCGCTGCAACAATGGGTGCAATGTCTGCTTCTGCTCAGGATCTCCTCGTGGCTTTTGATGAAGTTACCGGCAATCCTGACGGCAGCACTCAAGAAGCAAATTACACTGAAACTGGTTTCGCTGCTACATACCAGACGAACAGCACCGTCTTCGGATCAAGCACCGCAGGCGGACTCGCTAATGCTACCTTCGGTACGTTTGACGCTTCAGGCACATATGCCAACGCTGGGGATGATCACTTATCCTT
>Ga0209555_10000115_pt1 | contig 66860 bp, 62 predicted proteins | sample SaaInl85LU_5_DNA_FD_184643 | JGI IMG/M metagenome (GOLD analysis project Ga0209555, IMG submission 184643) | Marine microbial communities from expanding oxygen minimum zones in the Saanich Inlet - ESP_85LU_5_DNA (SPAdes) (version 2) | ecosystem: Environmental > Aquatic > Marine > Intertidal...
AATGCACAAATTGGGTCTATTTCTGTAACCGTAACAATAGAACCTGCACCTTTAAATGACGCTGCTGTACCTTTCCCAACATCTCCATAACCACAAACTACTACTCTTTTTCCTGCTAACATAATATCTGTTGCTCTACGAATTGCATCTACTGCAGATTCTTTACAACCGTACTTATTATCAAACTTAGATTTGGTTACAGAATCATTAATATTAATAGCTGGCATTGGCAACGTTCCGTTTTTAACTCTCTCGTAAAGTCTATGAACCCCTGTAGTGGTCTCCTCTGATAAACCATTAATACCTGCAGCTAATTCTGGATATCTATCTAAAACCATATTGGTTAAATCTCCACCATCATCTAAAATCATATTTAATGGTTTTTTGTCTTCCCCAAAAAATAAAGTTTGTTCTATACACCAGTCAAATTCTTCTTCGTTCATTCCCTTCCAAGCATAAACAGCAGTTCCTGTTGCAGCAATTGCAGCAGCAGCCTGATCTTGTGTAGAAAAAATATTACAAGAACTCCAGGTAACTTCTGCACCTAAAGCCTGTAAAGTTTCAATTAGAACAGCCGTCTGAATTGTCATATGCAAACAACCTGCAATTCTTGCTCCTTTTAAAGGCTGAGAATCTCCATACTCTTCTCTTAAACTAATTAAACCTGGCATTTCTGCCTCTGCTAATTCAATTTCTTTTCTACCCCAGTCCGCTAAAGAAATATCTTTAACTTTAAATGGTACATACGCTGTATTTTTGCTCATATTATGTATATTTATTGTCTGATTTAAACGTCTGCAAAGATACAACATCATTTTTGAATACCTATGCCTCTTTACAAAACTATAACAGTTTCAAAAAACACTAAAGTCTTCATTTGGAAGATTGAAGAAAGTATAGAAACACTAAAATCCAATATTTTATTAACCTCAAAAAATGAGGCTAGGCTAAATTCAATGAAATCTGAATTACATCAAAAAGGGTTTCTAAGCATACGACATTTACTAAAGGAAGTAAAATTAACAGATTCAGATTTAATATATGATGAATATGGTAAACCTCATTTAACTAAAGGCCAATTTATCTCGATAACACATTCTTTTCATTTTACAGCCATTATTTATTCTACCGAAAAGGCAGTAGGAATTGATATTGAAAAACAACGTGACAAAATTCTAAAAATAGCACATAAATTTACCCCTATTGAAGAATATAAAACCATTGCAAATCAAGATGCTTTAATTCGAAAATTAACCGTTGTTTGGGGAGCAAAAGAGAGTCTATATAAAATTTATGGAAAGAAAAAATTATTGTTTTTAAACCATATTTTTGTGACTGACTTTTTTCTAGAAAAAGGAACAACATCTGCAGAAATTAACTATGATGCTAAATCATCTACTTATAAAGTCTCTTTTTTAGAATTTGAGGGGTTTACCTGCGTTTTTGCTTTGTAAAAAAAATTAAAACTTAGAACAATAAGATATAATGTCTGAAATTATTGACTTCTTTTTTAAACAATACAACAACTACTCTATACTTGATATTTCTTTAGAAATAACCGCTGTAGTGTTTGGTTTTTTATCAGTTTGGTTTTCTAAACAGAATAAAATTTGGGTTTTCCCAACGGGTATGATTAGCACCTTAATTTTTGTATACTTATTGTTAAAATGGGAACTTCTGGGTGATATGATGATTAATGCCTATTATTTTATAATGAGTATTTATGGTTGGTATATCTGGACAAATAAAATAGGTGAAACCCAAGTTACATCTATTTCAACAACAACTAAAAAAGAAAAAATAACCTCAATATTTATTTTCTTTGGAACATTACTCTTTGTTTATTTAGTATATCTAAAGTTTAACAAATGGACATCTTGGGTAGCCTATATAGATACAATTACTACCGCAATATTTTTTGTTGGTATGTGGTTAATGGCCAAACGAAAAATAGAAAATTGGATCTTTTGGATTATTGGAGATATTATTTCTATACCTTTATACCTTTATAAAGGATTTACCTTTACTAGCTTTCAATATTTAGGATTTACATTTATTGCCATATTTGGCTATTTCGCATGGAAAAAAAGCTTTTACAACAACCAATTAACATTGTAAAAATTGTGTTATTTGGCCCAGAATCTACGGGTAAAACCACACTCTCTAAACAATTAGCAAGACATTATAACACCGTTTGGACTCCTGAATATGCTCGTGAATATTTACAAAAAAAATGGAATAATCATCGTAAAACTTGTGAAGCTAAAGATTTAATCCCTATTGCAATAGGGCAAATGAAACTAGAGAATAAACTGGCTAAAAAAGCAGATAGAATTTTAATTTGTGATACCGATTTATTAGAAACTAAAGTATATTCTGAAGAATTTTATGGATTTGTAGATCAAGATTTAAATGAGGCTGCTAAAATAAATAATTATGATTTGTATTTATTAACCTATATAGATACTCCTTGGGAGGAAGACGATTTAAGAGATAGGCCCAAACAACGCTTAAAAATGTTTACTGCATTTGAAGAAGCATTGCAAAAAAACAACAAACCCTATCTTTTATTAAAAGGGAATAAGGAAGACCGATTTAAAAAAGCAGTAGAAACCATAAATACAATCATTAATAGCAAAGAAAATTTGTACTCTTTTTCTAATATAACTCAACAGTAAAATGAATACAAATACACTAATTAAAGAACTACAATTTAAAGCAATAAGAAGTTCTGGTGCTGGTGGGCAACATGTAAACAAAACGTGCTCTAAAATAGAGCTGACTTTTGACTTAGAAAACTCATTAGCGCTATCTACAAACGAGAAAGAATTATTAAAAGAAAAATTAGCCTCTAAATTAACGAAGAAAAATCAGTTGATTTTATTTTGTGAAGAAACACGCTCTCAGCATAAGAATAAAGAATTGGCAATAAAGCGATTTTTACGGTTGCTAAAAACCAACTTAATTAAGCCTAAAAAAAGAAGACCTACTAAACCGAGTAGAGCCTCTATTTTAAAAAATACCAACAAAAATAAACGAAACTCTCTAAAGAAAATATTACGTAAAAAACCAGATTTTTAGAAACTTGTAAAGACTTTCATTAAAATCCTAAGTGTTTTATTGATTGTGATTTTATAGCTTAGAAAATAAAAAAGTAATCCTAAAATAAATTAGGCAAACAAAAAACATGATTAATTATTTTGGTTCTTTTATTTCTTAATTAAAAATTCTAACTTAAATTTGCAATGTTCTCATAAAGGGGTGCTGTTATCAACAACAACAAAAAAAGTGAATTTTAGTTTTTAATTGTTTATTGAAAATCGGCTGAGATCATACCCATTGAACCTAGAACAGGTAATGCTGTTTAGGAAGCGAACGTTAAGAAAAGATCTTATAGACCTACTTAGCGAATGCAATAGCAAAGTTATACTTTGCGTTTTTAATTATTCAATATAAACCACAAGAATAATTACCTCTTTTTATTCGTTTTAAATTTTTTTAAAATGAAAAAAACTATCATTTTTTTATTCTTGTTTACAAGTATACTTGTAAACGCCCAATCCTACGAACTTTCTGGAAAAGTAGTAGACCAAAACAATGAGCCTTTAGCTAATGCAACTGTTTATGCAAAAAATTTACAGAGAGGTACCACTACAAAAACAGATGGTACTTACCTATTAAATTTACCAAAAGGCGAGCACCCTATTCAAATAACATATTTAGGTTACAAAAGCTATTCGCAAGATGTTGTTATTGTAAATGAAAGTGTTACTGCAAATTTTACTTTACAATATGAAAATACAATATTAGATGAAGTATTAGTAAACGCAGTAAGGGTAAATACAGATGTCCCTGTAACATTTTCTAACCTATCTAAAAAAGAAATTGCCAAACGTAATTTAGGACAAGACATTCCTATATTATTGAATTACTTACCTTCTGTCATTTCATCTTCAGATGCTGGTGCAGGTATTGGATATACCTACATGAATGTTCGTGGTTCTAATGGAGAACGTATTAACGTAACTGTAAATGGTATCCCTTATAATGATGCAGAAAGTCATGGAACTTTTTGGGTGAATTTAGGAGATTTTGCTTCTTCTACAGAAAACTTGCAATTGCAAAGAGGTGTGGGTACATCAACAAACGGATCAGGTGCATTTGGCGCTAGTTTAAACATTTTAACAGATGCTGTTTCTGAAGAAGCATATGGAGAAATTTCTAATTCTTTTGGCTCCTTTAATACCCGAAAACACACTGTAAAGTTTAGTACTGGTAAAATAAACGATCATATAGAGATTGCTGGACGTTTGTCTGACATTTATTCTGATGGTTATGTAGATAGGGCTTTTACAGACCTAAAATCATACTATCTACAAGGAAGTTATTCTGATGAAAATACACTTGTAAAAGCCATAACTTTTGGTGGTAAAGAAAAAACGTACCAATCTTGGTTTGGTTTGGACGCCACACAATTAGCCGAAGACAGAAGACAAAATCCATATACCTATGAAAACGAAGTAGACGATTATGGACAAAACCATTATCAATTGCACTGGAACCAGCAGTTAAATACACAATGGAGTACTACTTTAGGATTAAATTACACCAAGGGTTCAGGATTTTTCGAGCAATATAAACCCGAAGAATCTGCAGCAAATTTTAACAATTTAATTGCAGAAGGTAGTGATGTAATTGTAAGACGTTGGTTAGATAATGATTTTTATGTTGCAAACTTTAATACCAATTACAAAACTGAAAAAGTAAATTTAATTACGGGAATCTCTTATTCAAATTATACAGGAGATCATTTTGGAGAAGTAATTTGGGGGTCTAATTTAGCTCCAAACACAGATATTAGAGATCGCTACTATTTTTCTAATGCCACAAAAAACGATTTTTCTCTTTTTGCAAAAGCTAATTTTTACATCTCCGAAAAATTATCTGGTTATTTAGATGTACAAGGTCGGTTTGTTTCTTATCAAACTAAAGGGTTAACATCTAATAGAATTCCCATAGATGTAGATGCTAACTTCGATTTCTTTAATCCAAAATTTGGTATAACCTACAACTTAAATACTAATAATAATTTATACGCTTCATTTGCAGTAGCCAACAGAGAACCGAATAGGAATGATTTTGAAAATGGTGTATCTACCCCAGAAACCTTAAATGATTTAGAAGTTGGTTGGCGTTTAAATAATGGCAAGGTTAAATTAAATACAAACGTTTATTATATGGATTATAAAAATCAGTTAGTATTAACTGGTGCATTAGATGATGTAGGAGCTCCTATAAGAGAAACCTCTGGGAGCAGCTATAGATTAGGGTTAGAAATAGATGCAGATATTCGTTTTTCTGATCAGTTTTCTTGGAAACCAAACGCTGCATTCAGCACCAACAAGAATAGAGATTTTTTTATTACTAAAGATGGAAACTCAACTCCTGAATTATTAGGAGATACAGATATTTCATTCTCGCCAAATGTAATAATTGGTAATATGTTTATATATAATCCAGTAGAAAATTTACAATTAAGCCTTTTATCAAAATATGTAGGATCACAGTTTTTAAGCAATTTTAGTAGTGCCATATCTACTATTGATGTTTTAGAGAGCTATTTTACAAGCGATATAAATATTGTGTATACAATAACTCCAAATAAAATATTCGATTCGATTACGTTCACAGCTTTGGTAAATAATATTTTTAATGCGGAGTATGTAGATAGAGGATATTATTACACTTATGATGATGACTTTTCAGTGCCCGGTTCTGTAACCACAGTAGATGGTGCAGGTTATTATCCACAAGCAACTAGAAACTTTTTATTAGGGGTCACATTACGATTTTAAATACGTTCATAAAAGGGAGCTAATTAGCTCCCTTTTTTATTGGCTTTAAGCTAGTTTTTTAAAAATTTAAAAATACCTCTAAATAAAATGATAACAATAGTAGTATAAATTAACGCACTTACTTAGAAATGTTTTTTTCAAAAAATAACGTTTTTGTGTGTTTTTTGTTATTTTTTGGTTAAAAAATCAATAAAAAGGGCCGTTTTTTACAAAAAACGGCTTATTTTTTGTAATTTTGAAATCTATGGAAAAAGCAATTTTTAATTCAAACTCCGTTTCAAAATTTAATAAGGTAAGTCCTTCTTTTTTTTCTTTGTCTTCTAGCTTTCCTGCTAACACTCAAAATATACATTACTTACCATTTTACCCATAAACACAAGAATTTAGTGTTTAAAAACAATTATTATGAAAAATTATTAAAGTTAAACGAATTACAAAACAAGAAAAGTACTACTCATCTGCAATGGGAATTTTAAATTCTAAAGTTACCTATATTAAAAAATATGTATTAGGCTTTCCAACAAAAACACTTTATAAGTATAGAGAACCTTACTATGGTGAGGTCAAAGACTGTGAAGATTGTAATTTATTTATTTAAAAAAGCTTAGCATTTAAATCTAAACGCGTATATGAGACAATTAAAAATAACAAAACAAGTTACCAATAGAGATACTAAATCTTTAGAAAAGTATTTCCAAGAGATTGGTAAAATTGATTTAATTACAGCTGATGAAGAAGTAGAACTTGCTTTAAAAATTAAATTGGGAGATCAAAGGGCGTTAGATAAATTGGTAAAGGCAAACCTAAGGTTTGTTGTTTCTGTAGCAAAGCAATATCAAAATCAAGGATTAAAATTATCGGATTTAATTAACGAAGGTAATTTGAGCCTGGTTAAAGCTGCAAAAAGATTTGACGAAACTAGAGGGTTTAAATTTATATCTTATGGGGTTTGGTGGATTAGACAATCCATTATGCAATCATTAGCAGAGCAATCTAGAATTGTAAGATTACCTTTAAATAAAATTGGCAGTATTAGTAAAATAAATAAAATATATTCTAAGCTTGAACAACAAACAGAGAGAGTGCCGACTTATGTAGAAATTGCTAATGAATTGGATACTTCTGTTAAAAATGTTGAACAGTCTATGAAAAATTCTGGAAGACACCTTTCTATGGATGCCCCTATTAGAGAAGGAGAGGATAGCAACTTATATAATTTTTTACAAGCAGATGAATCTCCAAAACCCGATAAAAATTTAATGAAACAATCATTAGATATTGAAATTGACAGAGCGCTAGAAACACTTACATACAAAGAGGCAAAAGTCATAAAAATGTTTTTTGGCCTTGGTGATCAGCCTGCAGCAAGCTTATCAGAAATTGGCGAAAAGTTTAATTTAACAAGAGAGCGTGTAAGGCAAGTAAAACAAAGAGCTATTAAAAGGCTTCAAAACAAATCAAAAACTGAAGTTTTACGTTATTATTTAGGCTAATAACAACGGATTAGCAATTTCCTTTCCCTATGCTTTAATTTATGAGTTCTTAACGTACTCACTTATTTTCGTTAAAATAAAGAAGTTTTTTTTAAAAATAGTTTTGGTATTTTAGCCATTGAGCAATAGGATTACTTGCTCATTTTTGAGTATTCTTTATACATCTCTAAACTCAATCGTCATGAAAAATATTTTTGTGTTTCTTTTTATTTGCCTCTTTGTAAGGGTAAACCTCTACTCTCAAGAGAATAAATTTGAACTCGATGCCAATGTAAATATGTTAATGACCGGAAAAGGAAAAGGACAAGATGGTGCAATTAACCCTTATTATGGACAAGATTGTTATGCAATCGTAAAAAATATAGGAAACAAAAAATTTAGTATTCGTATTCAAAAAAAAGGAAAAATCATAAAGACATTCACTATCTTAAAAGGCCAACTAAAAAAGATTAAGCTTTTAAAAGATCAAGAGTTGTATTTAGACACTAATGCTAAATATAAAATAAAAGCTTCTTTAGATTTTGAAGAAATTAAACTTAAGCAATAGCTTTTTCTAAATAATTAATTCCATAACTTTTAAGTAATAGTATCCGTTATTTATTAAATAAAAAAAATTATCTTTTAGTGATGATCAACAGAAAAATAATAACCCAGTACATCATTATACTTTTTGTAATAACGTTATTTTCTTGCTCAAAAGATGACGAAAAAGAGGCTTTAGATACATACACCAGCACTGTAACAGATGTTTTACAAGCAGATGGCAGTGATATTATAGATAAAAATGACACAAAAGTTTTTTTAAAAGGTGTCGCATTTGGAAATGACTTTTGATTTAATACACCTAGTAAAACTCACCACAATGAAATCGATTTTCAAAGAGTAAAAAATATGGGAATGAATACCACCCGTTTTTATTTAAACTATCATTTTTTTGAAGACGATGCAAACCCTTACAATTACAAACAAACTGCATGGGATTGGCTTGATCAGAATATTGCTTGGGCTAAAAAAAATAAGATCTATCTAATTCTAAACATGCATACTCCTCAAGGTGGATATCAATCTCAAGGAAATGGAGGTGCGCTTTGGGATATAGCAGAAAATCAAAATAGATTAATTGCATTATGGCAGGCAATTGTCGAGCGATACAAAGACGAAGAAATAATTGCTGGTTTTGGACCTTTAAATGAACCAGTACCAACTGTCTCAAAAACTAAATGGAATCTTTTAGCACAAAAATTAATTGATGGAATTCGTCAAGTTGATAAACATCATTTACTATTTATTGAAAAAGCAATATATGTTAAAGATAGTAATGAAACCTTCAATAATTTAAACTTTCCTGATGTTACAGGAGAAAACATTGTGTATGAATTCCACTCCTATGAGCCTTTCGCATATACACATCAATTATTTAATTGGGCTAATTTGGGAGATGGTGGTAAATACCCGGATGAAAACTATGTAGAAACTTCTTCTGGAGAATGGTATACTGCAACTTTTAACAATACTAACCTAAATAGTGGAACAAGTAATTGGACTTATTTTGAAGGGGTAAAGTATACAATTAATGATGCAAAAATAGACTATGCTGTTCCTGCTTTGATAGGAGAAAAAGCGGGAGGTACTGTATTTTTTGATGATGTAATTATTAAAGAGTATGATGAAAATAATAGCTTTGTAAGGGATATAAAATTCTTTGACTTTAACAAAAAAAATGGTTGGGGGTTTTGGAGTGCAAATACTATAGGTGAAGGCGGATTTTCTGAATCTGAGGGGCGTACAGATACTTCTAGCATTTATATTAAAAATACAACCAGCGATAGTAATATGAGTGGATACAATTACAAGTTTATTCCAAAACAAGGATATTCTTATCAAATTAGCGGCTGGATGAAAGGAGAAAATATTGCGCAAAATGCAGCCTGTAAATTGCGCATCGATTTTTATACTGCAAATAACAACGTAATGACAAGAAACAAGGCCTATTTAGCAACTGTTTTACAAGAGTACATAAACTGGGCTAAAGTTAAAAAAGCACCTCTTTATTTGGGAGAATTTGGCTTGGGTATTCATTGTTTTCAAAATAATAAAGGAGGACTTCAATTTGTAGAAGATATGTTAGACCTTATTTTAGAAAATGAACTACATTTTACCTACCATGCTTATCATGAAGATGCTTTTGGCTTGTATTATGGGCATAATGCATTACCTTCTATTTCTAATGCTAACGGTGGTCTAATAAATTTACTTACTAGAAAATTAAATTAAAACAGACCGATTATTTTGGGTGGCATTTTAAAAAATTAATTATTTCGATGCTAATGTTGCAATAAAACCCTCTATAGATTTGGCATTTTGAACAGAAAAATCTCCAATCTTTGTTCTTCTTAAGGTAGACAAATGAGCTCCTGAATTCAATGCCTTTCCAAAATCATATGCAAGAGATCTTATATAGGTTCCTTTTGAACACACCACTCTAAATTCGACATTAGGCAAGTTTACTTTGGTAATTTCAAATTCAGAAATTGTTATAGTTCTAGACTTTATCTCTGTAGTTTCTCCTCTTCTTGCAAGATCGTACAAGCGCTTTCCGTCTTTTTTTATTGCAGAGAATATTGGTGGTTTTTGTTCTAAATCTCCAATAAATTGCTTACTTTTAGTTTGCAAAGTTTCTTCTGTAATGTGGTCTATAGGAAAAACCTCATCTACTTCTGTTTCTAAATCATAACTCGGTGTAGTTGCCCCTAATGTAATCGTTCCTGTATACTCTTTTGGTTGTCCTTGGTATGTGTGTATTTCTTTTGTTTGCTTGCCTGTACAAATAATTAGTAACCCAGTTGCTAAAGGATCTAAGGTTCCTGCATGACCCACCTTAATCTTTTTTATTGCAAAACGTTGTTTTATATGCCATCTTAATTTATTTACTGCTTGAAAAGAGGTCCAGGTTAATGGCTTATCAATCAATAAAACTTGTCCATCCTTAAAATCTTGCTCTGTCATAAAAGTTTGATTTATGCAATAAATAATGCATAGCAAATAGCTAAAAAACCTACAACTGCACAATATATAGAAAAATATAGAAGCTTGCTTTTCTTTACCAAAGCAATCATCCATTTACAAGCTAAAACACCGGCTAAAAATGCAGCAATAAAACCAACAATAACAGCTGTTAACTCTGAGGTATTAAAGTTTAAATCGCCACTTAAAAGATCTTTCCCTATTTTTCCAAATATTAAAGGCACAACCATTAGGAAAGAAAAACGGGCGGCTTTTGTTCTATCTACTCCAAGAAGAACAGAGGTAGATATTGTTGCTCCAGATCTAGAAATTCCAGGTAACATCGCTATTGCCTGAGAAACTCCAATAATAACTGCATTAGAAAACGAAACTTTTTTGTTGGTATGCTTTGCTTTATCTGCAAGTTGAAGTAATACAGAGGTAAGTAAAAGCATTACACCTACAAGTAATATTTGGCCTCCAAAAAAAGAAGCTAGTTGCTCTTCAAATAACAAACCGACAATAACAGCGGGTATCATAGAAATGATAATTTTCAGAGAAAATTTAGTTTGATTGTTCCATTTGAACTGAAATAAACCTTTTAAAATTTCTAGGACTTCATTTCTAAAAATAACTAAGGTACTTAATGCCGTTGCAAAATGTAAAACAACTGTAAATGTTAAACTTTCTTGAGGTACAGAAGTATCTCCTAAAATTGCTTTGGTAAGTTCTAAATGACCACTTGAAGATACAGGTAAAAACTCTGTCAATCCTTGAATTATTCCAAGAACTATAGCTTCTATTACACTCATATTTTATTTTTTTGGATCTGCTAAAATTGCGTAAATCTCTATAGCTAATCCAATAATTACTAATGTAGGAGCTAACCGTATTCTTTGCCAATTGTATATTTCTTCATTAAAAACATTATGATCTTCACTACCACCACCAGACATAAAAATAAAACCTAAGCTAATAAAGACAATACCAATAAGCATAAGGATATAGTTTCTCTTACCAAATAAAAATTCTGATTTTTTTTCTGTTTTATTTTTCATAGTCTAATAATATAATTGATCTGTTTGCAAATTTAAAAAACGCTGGGTTGCAAAATAAGTACTTATCCATGTAATAAATAGAGAAGAAATAATAACAATGCCTCCAATATAAGCAAGGGTTAGATAATCTTCTAAAAGCAACAAGCTTGGCATGTATTTATCTAAGTAGTAAATAATTAAACCAATACCTATTAAGGCTATAATGGCACCAATGAAGCCTAATTTAAGGCTTCTATAAATAAAAGGCTTTCTAATAAATCGTTTTGTAGCCCCAACCATTTGCATAGTTTTAATATTAAATCGTTTTGAATAAATAGATAATCGAATAGAACTATTAATTAAAATTATTGCTATTAACGCAAAAAAAGCACTAACAACAAGCAACCAAAAACTAATTCTTTTAATATTTTTAGTTAATAGATTAATTAATGGTTTATCGTAGGAGACATCTGCAACAAATGTGTTTTTTTGAAATCTTTGCTCAATTTCTACTACTTTTTCTGGAGTTACATAATCTGCCTTTAAATAAATATCTATTCCATTTTTAAGTGGATTTTCTCCTAAAAATGCTAAAAAATCTTCTCCTATTTGTTCACTAAATCTTTTTGCAGCTTGTGCTTTACTAACGTATACTGCCTTTTTTGTAAACTTTTCTTCTAGCAAAGACTCTCTAAATAGTTTAATTTGTTTTTGGGTAACATTGTCTTTTATAAAAAGTGAAATGGCGACTTTCTCTTTTACAAAGTTAGCGACTTTAGTTGATTTTAAAACAATTAAGCTTAAAACACCTACCATAAACAATACCAAAGCAATACTAATTACAACAGAAATATAAGAAGATTGTAAACGTCTTTTTTGGTATGAATCAAACTTTTTTGACATTGATTTTATCGATTAATGTAGTGCAAGATAATAATTACAATTTAGTTGTTACTAGGAGTTTTAAATATTTTAACTATTTGATTTCTTGACACAATTCAATAAGAACACCATTGGTAGATTTTGGATGTAAAAAGGCTACCCATTTATTATCGGCTCCTTTTTTTGGTATTTCATTTAACACTGTAAAACCTTCTTCTTTTAACCTGGCAATCTCTTGTTTAATATCTTCTACAGCAAAAGCAATATGATGTATCCCTTCTCCTTTTTTCTCTAAAAACTTTGCAATGGGACTGTCTGAAGTTGTTGCCGCTAATAATTCAATTTTATTTGGGCCCGAATTAAAAAAAGAAGTTTGTACTCCTTCAGACAATACTTCTTCTTCTTTATAATGTGGCTTGCCAAAAAGTGAGGCAAAAAGCGCATTCGACTTTTCTAAATTTTTTACAGCAATACCAATATGTTCTATTTTATCCATAATGTAAAAATAAAAAAACCAGTAAAGAAATCTTTACTGGTTTGGTAAATATTTTAATCGTAGGTTATTGTGCCAACACTTTAAAATCATCTAACATATAAGCACCATCTAAGGTTTGGTCATTCCCAGAACCTGTAACTTTAAATCCTACGTAAAGTGTTCCTATATAAGATGATAAATCAACTAATCCAGAATCTTTAAATGTATACCAAGAATCGCTTTGAGTAGGTAAGTTTGCAGAAATTTGTTGCCAAGTTGCTGCAGATACATTTGTTCCATCATAGTCTGTAGAGACAAAAACTTCTAGAGTATTTTCTTCAGAATCTAAATGATGCTGTGCTATTTGAAAATTTAAAAATTCATTTGTTTGTGCATCCATATCTATACCAGAAGAAATTAACCAACCAATATTTACATCGTCTCCAGATCTAAATGAACTAAATTCTGCATAACCATTTCCACTAAAAACTTGCTCCGACCATAATTCAGTTCCTTCTGCAGCAAAATTTGTCCAACCAGGAAAATTAAATGTAGAATTATCTATACTTGTATCAAAATCTTCTTCGACAACAATGCTAAAGTCATTAATGTCTAAAGGTTTACATTTTGACCCATTCATGTCCATATCTAAATTATTATTTAATGCAAGTACCAAATCACTTCCATTAAATGTTTTAGAAACCACCCCTGCCACAGAACCTCCACCTGCTGGTAATGTCGCAAATTTGAAACTTGCAAATGCAGAAGTTTCTAAGATAAATGTCGTAAAACCAAAACCATCACAACTTTGTAAAGTTCGCTGCGTATCAAAACGATCATTAGCATCTACAAAGGTTTTTCCTGCTAGATTTGTTGGAAATTGAGCATTTTCTACTTGAACAAAAATACCCACATGACTCTCATTAATTTCTGAAAATTTTACAGCCAATGGCACAATAGTTTCTGTATTTGATGCTCTAAACAATTGGTTTTCTACCTGATTTAAAGATAAATTCTCAACCTCGTCTCCATCATCGTTTTTAGCTCCTCCTATAGTTACTACTCCATCTCCAGAACGAACTTCTCCTATATACAATCCGTTTAAATTAATATAAACTTCTCTACCAATATTATATTTATTGTAAGAATCTACCAACTCTAAGGCTATCTTTATAGCTGCTGTTGGATTATCTGGGCTATCTTGAATAAAGAATTCTTTGTAAAAGTTTCCTGTTTCATCAGAAGATGTTACATACCCTTTAACCACAATGTTTGAAGTAATTTCTGTTGCCTGTCCGCTAACAAGTAACGTTTTTAAATTTGAAATAGAAATTGCTGTTAAGCCACTATTCGGATCATTAAGTGCCTCTTTTATAGTTTCTACTGCAGCATTTTCTTCTACACCAAGACTTTTTGGAACTGAGTAATCGCCATCTTCTACACAAGAAGTAAAAGAGATCCCAGCTACTAAAGCCAACATAAGGATGATTAATTTATTTGTTTTCATATCTAATTTATTTATTTCATTAAAATCTTAAGTTCACGTTTAAGAAGTAGGTAGTCCCTCTTCCATACCAATATTTATTACCAAAAACAGGAGTATCTAAGGCCTTGTCATCTCTTAATTGCCTAAAATTTGCATTTCTTCCTTGCTCAAAACCTCCTGATTTATATTCTTTGTTTATCAGATTGTTTACTGTGGCAAAAACACTAATAAATTTGTCTCCTATTTTCCAAGATTTTCCACCAATAAGGTTAACAACCATATAGTCATCAAATTTTTCTTGTTCTAATAATTCTCTGGCTAACTCAGTATCATAATCACTAAAAGGTAAACCGTCTGCATCTTCATAAAAGTTAGAAGATCTTGTTAGGGGCGCTACATCTACATAGGTATTTGTAAAGAAATTTGTTGTTGCTCCTATCCACCAATAATCTGGATCTCTGTATTCAAAACCAACAGAATATGCATTTTGTGGCCCAGAAGCCAATTTATAATTTTTCAATAAAGAAGTGTAATTTTTAGATCTAAAATTACTATCAAACCCACCATTATCTGCAACATCAGATGTTAGGTATAGATCTGGATTATTCGCATAGGTAAACTGACCTATTGAAGCTGCACCTTTTAACTTTATGGTTGATGTTACTTGAGCTTCTAATCCTAGTTCTAGCCCAATATGATTTCTTTCTATTCCAGAAAGCACTTCTTGGACAAAGGCAGTATTATCACCTCCAACACCATCTGCAAAATAAAAAGATATTTCTGTTGCATCTTGTACATTAGTATAATAGGCTGTAAGTCTAGAAGTAATAATAGGACTTCTAACTATATAACTTAAATCTATAGAAAATACTTTTTCACTTTGTAAGTCATCAACAACAGTATTATTTTCTCTAGAATTAGAAAATGAATTTCTAATTGTAGGTGCTTGTGTCATGTAAGCAACATTTGCATCTATTAAATGACGACCCGTAATTTTATAAGTTGCACCCGCTTTTAAACCATAGTTTGTAAAATCTAACTTTTCAGATAAGCCTATAGAATTGTTTACAAAACGTCCGTTTTGATATAAGCCTTCTCTTTGATGAGTAGTTCTTGAAATGTTTACAGCACCATAAAAATCTACCTTATTGTATTTAAACTGTGCTTGTGTAAAAGCACCTACAACATCTGAATTTAAATTGTAATTGTACCTAAATGTGTCTCCCACACCAACAACTCTATTTTGGTCTAACAAGTTATTTTGCATGGCATCCATTGTATCTGCAAACGGGTTGATGTCTAAATAACCTGATCCTCCTAATAAATCGATTACCTCTGCAAAACTATGCGAACGTAATCTTCTATATTCTAATTTTGCGTTTAGTGTAATATTATTAGTCAATTCAGAATTTAAAATGGTATTTACAGTTAGTTGTTTATCGTCGTTTCTATCTTCGTATAGTACATAAGCATTGTTTAGACCTACAGATCTATTTGTAATGTTAGCGTCAAAAATTCTATTCCAATCCAACTGACCATTGATTTGAAAACGCTCCCTAGCTTCATAAGCTCCTACAATATCATTATTTCTTAAAGAGAAACTTGGTAAATACTGGTAATAAGTTGGACTTGGATTTGCCCCTCCATTAAAATCTAAACGACTGTTACCAATTTTACCAAATTGATATGAAACATTTGTTTGTAAAGAAGTTTTATCATTCATATCCCAATAATGATTTAACATTAGAATTGGTTCTGCTACTTCTTTAATTCTAGAATTTACTTTTCTGTTATTCAAATATCCCCAATAGTCATTATATGCAATCCCTTTTAAGTCAAAAACCTCTTGGGTATTTGGAGATGATTTTCCTCTTCTGTTTGGGGTAAATAAAGAAGTAAAATTTATGCTATGATTATCGTTTATTTTTTTTTCTATTGAAGCAAATAAAGAATACGCATTATAAGAGGTTCCTTCATTAAAACCCTCTAAACCCGAACGTCTACTCCCAGAAAACGTCATGGACCAACCCCCTTCTAAAGTACCTGTAGAATGTGTTGCCATTACTCTGTGCACATAACTTCTATTAGATGAAGAATATGAAATACGCGTACCTGCTCTTTGTTCTGATGCTCTAGTATCTATATTTGTAGAACCTAAAATACCCCCAAAGGTATAGTTAGATACTGCTAAACCATTACTAAATTCCTGATTTCTTAAAACGTCATTTAAACCACCCCAGTTACTCCATTGCGCTCTTCCATCATATAACTTATTCATTTCAATTCCGTTAATAAGTACTTTACCATTACCAGAATCTAACCCTTTAATCCTAAAGAAAGAGGAACTAAATTCAAAAGCAGCGGTTCTTAAATAAACATCTCTAGTTGCTTGTAACAATCCAGTAATATTATCTGCTGCGCTTGCATCATCATTTAATTCATCATCTGTAATTGTAATTAAGCTTAAATCTTGATCTATGGAAAAATCTTTATACACTAAAATTGTTCCTAAATCAATTGGCTTTCCATTTAACTCAATAGGAAAATTTTGAATTTCATAACCTTTTAAATTAAGTTGTAAAATATAGCTTCCATTACTAAGGTTTTTTAAAGTAAACGCTCCAATTTTATTTGTTTTTATACTGTAAATGTTACTTTTACTTAAAGTAACAGAAACCTCATTCAAAGGTTTTTCAGAATCACCATCAACAACAATTCCTTTTACAATATTTTGTGCTTGTAAACCGACAATAAAGAAGCAAAACAAAAATACTGTTAAAACAGTTTTTTTCATAAATATGTATTTAATTGTAAAAATTAATATTGGGCTAAATTAGACTATTTTAAAAAACCTAATGTAAATTTAGCATTATATAACTTTGGGCGACAAAATTGTTTTATATTATTGCAAAAAGAAAAAATGAAAAAAACACTATTTTTTTTAATATTCACCCTTATAATAGCTTTTAATTTAAAAGCTCAAGATGAAGCAAAACAATATACGATAAGAACTGTTGCTTTTTACAATTTAGAAAATTTATTTGATACAATTAATGACCGCTCCATAAATGATGAGGCAAGTCCAATGATGGAGCTTAAATCTAATAGATCTAAAGTGTATTGGGATAAGATTGATAAGTTAAGTAGCGTTATTATGCAAATTGGGGTAGATAAGGCAAACACTTCTCCTACTCTTCTAGGTGTGTCAGAAGTAGAAAATCTTGGTGTTTTAGAAGATTTAGTAAAATCTAAAAACTTAGTAAAAAAAGACTACGGTATTATCCACTATGATTCTCCAGACAAACGTGGAATTGATGTCGCTTTACTATATCAGAAGAGATATTTTAAACCTGTACACCACGAAGTTTTTAATCCAAATATTTATAGGAATGGATATAAAGTATATACCAGAGATCAACTTTTAATTTCTGGGTATTTAGATGATGAGTTAATTCATATTATTGTAAACCACTGGCCTTCTAGAAGTGGTGGCGAAGCAAAAAGCAGGCCATTGCGAGAAAAAGCAGCGTATCAAAATACAAAAATTATAGTACAAATAAGAGAGAAAGACCCAAATGCTAAGATTATAACTATGGGTGACTTTAATGACGACCCAACAAACTCTAGCTTTAAAAAAGTTTTAAAAACTAAAAGTGATAAAAACGAAGTGGGTACTTTAGACATTTACAACCCTTATGAAAACTTATATAAAAGAGGGTTTAACACCTTAGGGTACAGAGATAATATTAATTTATTTGATATGATCTTAATCTCTTCGCCTTTATTAGAAAAAGGTAAAAAAGACTTTTCTGATTATAAAATGTTTAAAGCCATGATATTTAACAAACGCTTTTTAACTACAAAAAGAGGTCAGTTTAAAGGCTATCCTTTTAGAAGTTTCTCTTATGGAGGTTATACAGGTGGTTATTCAGATCACTACCCCGTTTATATGTATTTGATTAAAGAGAAGAAATAAAACAGAATATAATAAAGCAAAAAACCCGAAACTGTATAAGTTTCGGGTTTTTTTTTGATAAAAAATTATTGCCTTGTTATATTTTAAACTTCTTCTTTAACAGATGTAAATTTATAATATAAATATGTGTAAGCATCTCTAGGTATAATTGTAATCCACTTTTTGTGTTTTAAGTACCACTTAAAACGAATTGATTTAACTCCTTTTGTTAAATAAGCAGCAATAAAAGGATGAATATGTAACTGAATCTTTTTATTGGTTGATTTACTGCGTTCTAATTTAGAAATGTATTTTTCTAAATCAGCTTTTATCTTATCTAATAATACAATAGGAGCTTCTACTTGACCATCTTTATTTGGATTTGGCTCGGTAGTTTTTATACTTAACTCAGGTCTAACCCTTTGTCTTGTAATTTGCACTAATCCAAATTTAGTTGGTGGTAAAATTTTGTGTTTTGTTCTATCTAAAGCCATTTGCTCTTTAAGATGCTGAAACAATTTATTTCTGTTTTCAGCTTTATGCATATCAATAAAATCAACTACTATAATACCTCCCATATCACGCAATTGTAATTGACGTGCAATTTCTGTGGCAGAAATTAAGTTTACTTCTAATGCTGTATCTTCTTGCGAACCTGCTTTATTAGATCTGTTTCCGCTATTAACATCAATAACGTGTAAAGCTTCGGTATGCTCTATAACTAAATAGGCCCCTTTGCTCATAGAAACTGTTTTTCCGAACGATGTTTTTATTTGTCTTTCTATTCCATATTTTTCAAAAATTGGAACTGTAGAATTATGAAGCTTTACAATTTTTTCCTTTTCAGGATAAATCTCTTGTAAATATTCTTTTATTTCTACATTTAAGGTCTCATCGTTTGTTACAATATTAGTAAATGATTCATTCATAACATCTCTTAAAATAGAGGATGCCCTGTTTAGTTCGCTTAAAATTTTTGTAGGAGTATTTGTGTTTGGTATTCTCTTACACATTGTTTTCCAGCGTTCTAAAGAATTTTGTAAATCTTTATCTAATTCTGCAACTTTTTTACCTTCTGCAACAGTTCTTAAAATAACACCAAACCCTTTAGGTTTAATGCTTTTTGCTAATCTTTTTAAACGTTCTTTTTCTTTTGGATCTTCTATTTTTTGAGAAACAGAAACCCTGTTCGAAAAAGGAACTAAAACCAAAAACCTACCTGCTATAGACAATTCAGAACTTAATCTGGGTCCTTTTGTAGAAATTGGCTCTTTTACTATTTGTACTAAAAGGTTTTGACCTGTTTTTAGCACATCTTTAATACTACCGTCTTTGTTGATGTCTACTTCCTTTCGAAAGTTTTTTAAAGTGAATTCTTTATACCTACCTGTGCTTACTTTCTTAATGAACGTATTTAATGAGTTTACTTGCGCTCCTAAATCATGATAATGTAAAAATCCATCTTTTGGATAGCCTACATTTACAAAGGAAGCATTTAAACCGGTTAACACTTTTCCTATTTTGGCTAAAAAAATATCGCCAACAGAAAATTTATTATCGGTTGTTTCATTATTTAATTCAATAAGTTTTCCATCTCTTAATAAGGCAAAATCAATATCAGATGAATTACTTCGAATTATTAATTCTGTTTTCATACTGTACTGGTTTTAACACTGTACTTTTTTGTACAGATGGATTAATATTGTCAGGTATTTATAATACCATTTGAGGTTTGTGTAACCTCGATGTCAATGAACTTTTAATTGTTTTTTAAACAATAAATGAAAAAGTAAGCAAATGCTTACTTTTTCTTGTGTCTATTTGCTCTAGCTCTTTTCTTTCTTTTGTGCGTAGAGATTTTAGCTCTCTTTCTTTTTTTACCACTTGGCATAAATTCTAGTGTTTTACAAACCTTAAACGGTTTAGATTAATATTTTATTACTTAACAGCTACTTTATTTTTTACTCCTTCAGTAAAAGTTTTTGCTGGTTTAAAAGCTGGGATATTATGAGCTGGGATCTTAATAGTTGTATTTTTAGAAATATTTCTACCTGTTTTCTCTGCTCTTGTTTTGATAATAAAACTACCAAAACCTCTTAAATAAACATTATCACCACTTTCTAATGCATCTTTAACCTCTGTCATAAATGCTTCAACTGTTGCTAAAACATCTGCTTTTTCGATTCCTGATTTATCTGAAATTTTTGATACGATATCTGCTTTCGTCATGTTTCTATTTTTTCTGTATTCTTAATTATTTTGTTTCAAAAATGCGGATGCAAATATATGATAATTAATCAATTCCGAAAACTTAAAGACTTAAATTTATATGAATTTTAAAATGTAATTTTGTAAATCTATTTTAAAAAGATGAAATTTTCTAACACTTTAATATACTGGTACTTACAAAATAAAAGAGATTTACCTTGGCGTAAAACAAATAACCCTTACTTTATTTGGCTATCAGAAATCATGTTACAACAAACTAGAGTTGCGCAAGGTTTAGATTATTATTTGAATTTTACAACAACTTTTCCTACCGTTTTTGACCTTGCTAAAGCTAAAGAAAGTACCGTTTTAAAAATGTGGCAAGGTCTAGGCTATTACTCTAGAGCAAGAAATCTACATTACTCTGCAAAATTAATTGCAACCGATTTTAATGGTCAGTTTCCCAATACTTATAAAGAAATTATTAAACTTAAAGGCATTGGTGATTATACAGCTTCTGCTATTGCTTCGATTGCATTTAATGAACCTACTGCAGTTGTAGATGGCAATGTATATAGGGTGCTTTCTAGGTATTTTGGAATTGATACCCCAATTAATTCATCTAAAGGCATTAAAGAGTTTAAAGAATTAGCCCAAGGTTTAATAGATAAGGCTCAACCAGGTACTTTTAATCAAGCAATTATGGATTTTGGTGCCATACAGTGTAAACCTAAAAAGCCTCTGTGTATGTTCTGCCCATTTTCAGAAAGTTGTGTCGCATTACAAAAGAACTTAATAGCTGTTTTACCAGTAAAAGAAAAAAAAGTAACCCTAAAAAAACGATATTTTAATTATTTGGTTGTAAAAACTAAAGATGAAAAAACGGTTCTTTCAGAAAGAAAAGGAAAAGGTATTTGGCAAGGTCTGTATCAATTTCCATTAATTGAAGAAAATCATATGGTTACTCACGAAGAACTTGTTGCATCAGAAAAATTTAAGGAACTTTTTCCAAATGATGTTTTACTATCTTTATTTAATAAAAAAAATATTGTTCATAAACTCTCTCATCAGCACTTATATACTCAGTTTTGGGTAGTTGAAATAGATTCTTTGCCGTTTGCAAATATTTCTTGGAAAAAAATTGAAAAATACCCAGTCCCTGTTTTAATTGCTAATTTTCTTAAAGAATTTAAACCGAATGAATAATTAATTTTTTTAGTACATTTGAGTAAGAATTATATAAGCTATGGCAGGAACAATAAATAAAGTTATATTAATAGGTAACCTAGGTGATGAGGTTAAGATGCACTATTTTGATGATCAGAATTGTGTAGGTCGTTTTCCTATTGCGACTTCAGAAAGTTATACCAACAAACAGACAGGTGAAAAAGTAACCAATACAGATTGGCACAATATTGTTGTAAAAAATGGATTGGCAAAAGTTTGTGAGAAATATTTAACAAAAGGTGATAAGGTATATTTAGAAGGCAAACTAAAAAACAGACAATGGGAACAAGATGGTGTAAAACGCTATGCTACAGAAGTTCAAGTGAATGAAATGACCATGTTATCTACAAAAAGAAACACAGAATCGCCTCAAAACTTGGAACAAGCAAAACCAACTTCTGAACCTGTATCAAAAACTATCTCAGAAGAAGAAAATGACGATTTACCATTTTAATTAAAACAACTTAAAATTGGATTCAGAGCCTGAACCTTTACTACTATTATTTTCTTCAATTGACCTTGTAAGTATAATAAACACAATTATACTTGTTTTACTTTTTATTAGTTCTGCTCTAATTTCTGGAGCAGAAGTAGCATTTTTTTCATTATCACAAACGGATTTAAATGAATTGTCTAATGAAAGTAAAGAAGCAAATATCATTGTAACTTTACTAGAAAAACCAAGAAAACTACTTGCAACAATTTTAATTACCAATAACTTTATAAATATTTTAATTGTATTGTTATTTGCCTCTTTATCAGAGACATTTTTTGGTAATTTTCAGTACGAAATAGATTTGTATTTCTTCGCTATTTCAATACGTTTTCTTCTGGAGATAGTTCTTGTAACCTTTTTAATTTTATTATTTGGAGAAGTTTTACCTAAAGTTTATGCCTCTAGAAATGCTTTGCGTTTTTCTCAGAAAATGTCGAAATTTATTCGCGTTATTAATGGTGTGCTAACTCCTTTTAGCCTCCCTTTAATTTCGTTAACTAAGTTTATTGAAAAAAAATTAGGTAATAAAAACTCCAATTTTTCTGTAGAAACATTATCTCAGGCATTAGAACTTACTTCTGAAGGCGCAACAACAAAAGATGAACAAAAAATATTAGAAGGAATTGTAAATTTCGGTAATACAGAAACCGTTCAAATTATGAAGCCTAGAATAGATATTTTTGCACTTTCTGACGAAGAAGATTACGAAATTGTATTGCATAAAATTCTAGAAAATGGATATTCTAGAAACCCGGTTTATAAAGAAAATATAGACAATATAATTGGCGTTTTATATGCTAAAGATTTATTGGCTCATTTAAATAAAAAGAATTTTAAATGGCAATCTTTAGTAAGAGAGGCTTTTTTTGTTCCGGAAAATAAAAAATTAGATGATTTATTAGATGATTTTAGAGATCGTAAAAATCATTTGGCTATTGTGGTAGATGAATATGGAGGCACAAGTGGATTGGTAACTCTTGAAGATGTTATTGAAGAAATTGTAGGGGATATAAATGACGAGTTTGATGATGATGATTTACAGTATTCTAAAATTGACGTGAATAATTATATTTTTGAGGGGAAAACCACCATTAAAGACTTTTGCAAGGTTCTAGACGATGAAGATGAAGCAATTTTTGAAGAAGAAAAAGGAGAAAGTGAAACCTTGGCTGGGTTTATTTTAGAAATTTCTGGTAAGTTCCCAAAAAAAGGAGAAAAAATAAACTTTAAGAATTACACGTTTACCATAGAGGCAATAGATAAAAAACGCATAAAACAAATAAAAGCAACAAGGAATGTGTAATCGATTTTTTGTAAATTTAATTATGGCTTTCATACTGGTAATTACAACCTCTTGTAAAGACGAAGTTTTACCAAAACCAAAAGGGTATTTGAGTTTAGAATATCCAAAAAATCAATACAAAGCTTTAGCATTAGAACGTCCTTATTCTTTTGAAATACCTACACAATCTATTACTGTTGATGAAATAAATAATTGGCTAAAAATTAAATATCCAAACTTAAAAGCATCCATAGACATTACCTACAGACCTGTAGAAAATAATTTAACAGAACTGCTAACTGAAGCTGAAAAGTTAGTTTTTAAACATGCAATAAAGGCCGAACAAATTATACCAAGAGATTTTATAAATGAAGCAAATAACGTTTACGGTAGTTTGTATGAAATTACAGGAAATGCAGCATCTCACCTACAATTTCATGCTACAGATAGTACAAAAAACTTTATAAAGGGCGCTTTATATTTTTATGCAAAACCCAATTACGATTCTATTTTACCAGCTGTTGCTTATATAAAAAAAGATATTCTAAAATTGATGGAAAGTTTGGAGTGGAAAAAATGAGTAGTGACTGCAAATTCAAAATAGAGCTAGAAATAAAAAATTATTTATAACTAGAAACTCCACCAGTTAAATTTAGTACTTTTAAATTAGGGTATTTATTTTTTAGTATTTCTGTAGCTTTATAACTATTTAAACCTCGCTGGCAAACCATTACATAGGTTTTACTAACATCTACATTTATTTTTTCAACATCAAATTTATGAATGTCTATAGTTTGATGCACCTTAAAAGGTAATTTCAAATTGTTTAATACTGCTATAATTTTAATGTCTTTATTGCCTATGTTTTCTCTTAATTCTTTCGATGATATTTGCCAATCAGGATTTTGAATTGCACAATCAGCGTCTACATACGTTTGTTCTTTAAAGATTTTGTTGATTTTGTCTTTCGTAAAAACAGAGTTCAACTTCATTTTTAATTGTGTATTTTGTAATGAATTATAGATTAATAATTCATTACGTAATGGTTTTCCAGCTCCTGTGATTAGTTTTAAAACCTCATTAACTTGTGCTGTTGCAATTAAACCGACAATGGCATTTAGTGTTCCTGCTTCTTCACAATTAGGAATATCTGTAGCCATTTCCGGAAACGCGTCTCTTAAATTGGCAGAAAACGTTCCATCTTGTTGCTTCACATTAAACGTAGCTACATAACCATCAAATTTATACAAAGAACCATACACTAAAGGTTTTTGTTTTAGAACACAGGCATCGTTCAACAAATATTTTGTAGGTAAAGAATCTGTGCCATCAACCACAATATCTATGTTTTCTAGCAACTCAAAAATATTGTCTTTAGAAACCGCTTTATTGGTAGATTCTAGTGTTGTAAAAGGTGCTCTTTGTTGTATAAACTCACATAGAACTTTGGCTTTTGGTTTGCCTACATCCTTTAAAGCATAAAAAACTTGCCTATGCAAATTGGTCACATCAATCGTATCAAAATCTACCAAATGAATTTTACCAACACCACTTGAAGCCAAATACACAGCAATTGGGCTACCTAAACCACCACAACCAACCACTAAAACAGATGCATTTTGAAGCTTATCTTGCCCAACTTCACCTATTTCGGATAAAGTAATTTGACGTTTAAAAAGTTGATTTTTCGTGGATTTCATTTTTATTTTACTTCTCGATACAATTTTATCAAGAACTCTTTAGTTTATTTATCTCTTCTTTTGCTGCTTTAAATTCTTCTGGAGTGTTTACATTTCTAATAAAATCATCATCAATTTCTACAATTTCTACATCAGAATTAATAAGCATTTTACGAGGACAAGAATAACCTTGAGCTAAATATTGTAATAAAATAGGATAGGCTTTGGGCTCGTAAATGGTAATTAAAGGCTCTACAAATTCCTTGTTTTTACCTTTAATTGCTGTAGCTACTTTAGACGGATTTCTATGTTTTAAAAGCAAATGAATAATTTCTTCGTTCACAAATGGTAAATCTGTAGCCAATACAAACCAAGCAGAATTTGGATCTTTTTGAAACGCAGAACATATACCCCCAAAAGGCCCAAGATTTACAAATTTATCTGAAATCTCATTTTCATTACTACTTTCTTTAACCGAATAAAATGTTTCTAAATTATTGTTTTCTAAGAACGCTTTTGCCCTTTTTCTCTGTGGTTTCCCAAAATAATTGAGCTCAGCTTTATCTGTACCCATTCTTGTACTTTTACCTCCTACTAAAACCAAACCTTTTACAGGTGCAATTTTTTCTTGAACTAAATTGTTAATGTGATTTGAAATGTTGTCAATCTCACTTATCGTATAGCAATGTTTGCTTTTAATATTTGGATACTTCTCTACTAAAAGGTCAAAAAACTCGGTTTCTGAATCTAATTTAATGATAAACTGAATATTGTCTAATTGATCTAATCTTTTTAACACAGAAGCCTCTTTGGCTTTGTCTAGAATTAAAATTTGTTTTGCTGCTTGATAATGATTTCCGTTAATAAAGACATAATCAAACTGAGCGAAATCTAAGCGTTGTTGGTATTTATTTATGGCTCCAGTTGTGGTAATTTGTAAATTTCCTTCATGATGAAACACAAATTCAGAAAGTTTATGCGCTACTACATCTTTTGCATGAGAAGCATCAAAATACGCCAATTTATAGTTGTTTAAATTTTGAGATACTTTAGAAACTAAATCTGAAATGATATCACATTTTGCTCCTAAAATAGCAATTTCATTAGGTGCAAAATTATCATTATTTCTTCTTACTAAGTTGGTGTGTTTTTGATGTTTAGCCATTGTTAATATCCGATTTTCCTCCTGTTTTTTCTAACAACTTCACTTCTTTAATTGTCATTTTCTGGCTGATACTTTTGCACATATCATAAATGGTTAAACAGGCGATATTTGCCCCAGTTAAGGCCTCCATCTCTACTCCTGTTTTGCCTGTAATTGTAACTTTACAAATAACTTCTACATGTACATCATCTGAAATATTTATGTCTATATCTACCCCATTAATTAATAAAGGATGACACATAGGAATTAAATCTGAGGTCTTTTTAACACCCTGAATTCCTGCAATAATAGCCGTTTGAAAAACAGGCCCTTTTTTGGTAATTAATTCGTCATTTGTAAAATGAGCAATTACTTCTTTTCCTAAGAACATGCTTGCCTTTGCAATGGCTGTTCTTTTGGTAATTTTCTTATCAGAAACGTTAACCATCTTCGGATTATTTTTATGATTTAAATGTGAAAAAGTCATTTAAATAGTTTTTAGTGTTAAGTGTTTAATTATTAGTTAAACTTTGTTGTGAAGTTAGTATTCTAATTAATTCATCTATATCCAAAATTAATGAATTAACATCTAAATTAGTTAATTCACTTTCTTTTAATAATCGTAACCAATATTTAGTTTCTCTTGCTTCTTTTGAAGAAATAGACATTTTTGCTGTAAAATCTTTCTTACTTTGACCTGCAAGAGCTTCTTCTATCTTTGCACCAATGGATGTTCCACTTCTTAAAATTTGATTAGAAATTATAAATTCTTTCTCTAGTTGCAACTTTTTATAAAGTGAGATTATTTTTAATGAAAATTGAAAACTTTTTCTTTGAACTATACTTTCTTTCATATCAATAATCTAACTAAGCATTCAGAATTAAACATTTAAAACTCTAACGATCTATATCTTATTATTGGGTAATTCTCACCTGTTTTAAAAACAATTTTATCATTTGGTAAATGAATAAAAGCATCTGCATGAACCAAACTTGCTAAATCTCCTGAGCCATTACCTGTGATTGGTGTCGCTAATAAGTGACCATATTTATCGCTTAACTTAACTTGTAAAAAATAGTCTAAACCTGGTTTAAAAACCACATCTTTAGTAAGAATAGCGGTTTCTTCTTTGGTTTCTAATCCTACAGATTTGTAATACCAAGGATAAAAATAAGCCAAACAATTTACAAATGTAGAGATTGGGTTTCCAGGAAATCCGAAAATATTACAATCACTCGTTTTACCATAGAAAAAAGGTTTTCCTGGTCTCTGAGCTACTTTATGAAACAATTTTTCTACTCCTAATTCCTCAAAAACGGCTGGTAAATAATCAAACTTACCTTTACTTACTGCTCCACTAAACAACAATACATCATATTCTTGTAAATAGCTTTTTATTTTTGATTTTAAAATTGGTTTATCATCTGTAATATGTGCAGTTTCTGATGAAATTTGAATTCTTTCTAATAATGAAACTAAGGTAAAAACATTGCTTCTGCGAATTTGATGTTCTAAAGGTATTTCTTCTACTCCAACCAATTCATCACCTGTAGAAACAATCATTACTTTTGGTTGCTTTGCCACTGTTACTTTTGATTTACCAACAGTAGCTAAAACTCCTATTTCTGCAGCAGAAATGATTTTATTTTTCTGAATTAAAACAGCACCAGCTTTGCCATCTTTCCCTTTTTGATGAATGTTTTGTTGTTGCTTAATCTCATCTACATTTATTGTAGCATTGCCATCTTTGATACATACATCTTCATAACGTATTACAGTATCTGCATTTTTAGGTAATACTGCACCTGTCATCACTTCAATACAATTCTTAGGATTTTGTAGTGTGATTTGTTCACTACCTGCTGCTTGAATGCCTTCTATTTTAAATGCTCTTTGCCCCTCATTGAATTGATTAAAGTTTATGCAAATTCCATCCATAGAAACTCTATTAAATGGTGGGAAATCTCTATCTGCAAGAATCTCTTCATTTAAAATTCTTCCTACAGATTTTAGAAACGGAACTTCTTCAACTCCAAATTCTTGAGCTGAGTTTATAACTATGTCTTTTGCTTCTTTTACTGAAATCATTAAGAAAGTTTTTGTTGAATTTTCTGTAATTCAATATTTCTATCGTTTACAACAAAATCATATTTTGCTCCTTGTTTTGTGATAATTCTAATTCCATTGTCAATTAATTTAGCGGATTTTCTTTTTCCAACAGAATCGATATCTATGTAATTAATATTTGTTTGGCCTTTTTGAAAGTTAAAAGAATGACTTTTAAAAATTAATCGTTGATTCGTTAAAAATATTTTACCTCCTACTGCTTCTAAACCTCTAAATAAGTTAGCAAAAATCTCTTCTTCAACTGTTTCATCATTCAGCAAATCAGGTTTAATAGTATCTATTCTTTTTCCAAACATTTTATTCAATAACCAAGGAAAAAGTAAATTGAAGAAAATTCCGAAAAATACCGCCTGAAAAATTATACTTTTTATGTTTTGGGTTTTATCTATAAAATACAATACTAAACCATAAAACAATGCAGTAAAAACCATCTGTATGATTCTTTGTTTCCACGTTAGATCATATTTAAACTCTTTTTTAGTGTAAGATTCTTTAGAGTTTGTATTAAGCTTCATAGTTCATTTTTTTAAGATAGTAAGGTTATTTCCAACCTATGAATAATGTATTATTCCAATCAAAATTACTAAAATCGAAGCAATTATACCTTTTAATGATTTCGTATAATCAAATGTTTTTTTATCAGTTCTTTTTACCCACCAATTGTACTCATACTTTCAGAAACATTTCCTTTTTTACGGTTTGCTTCTGCAATAAAACCATTTTTTGGTTTTTCTTTTACCAAACTTAGAAAAAGTTCTTTTAAATCTTCGTTACTTGCTCCTTTTCTGATAAAATCTCTTAGATTAAAAACACCATCATCGAACAAGCAATTTTTAAAAGTTCCAGTACTTGTAATTCGAATTCGGTTGCAATCGTTACAAATTGTTCTGGTAAATGCAGGAATTATTCCGAAAGTACCTAAGTGATTTTCAATTTTATAATTTCTAGAAGTTGATGATTTTTCTGATTGAATTTCTTGCACCTCAAACTCAGTTTTTATCTCGTTGAGAATTTTTTTAAAGGTCCAATTTTCTTGCATTTCACGTTGCCCTTTTCCATTAAAAGGCATTTCTTCTATAAAACGAACTGAAACATTTTCATCTTTTGTAAGTCTTACAAAACCAACAATTTCATCCGTATTAAAACCAGATTGTACTACTACATTTAGCTTTAAATTTAAGTGGCTTTTTTCTAATAATTCAAACGTTTTATACACTTCAGGAAAAACATCTCGTCTAGTAATTTTTGCAAATTTTTCTCTTTGCAAACTATCTATACTTAAATTGATGTTTTTTACTTTTTTAAGTTTTTCTATCCTTTCTAAATGATGCGAAATCATTGCTCCATTTGTTGTGATATTTATTGCATCCAATAAATCGTTATAAGACAACATTTCTAAAAAACCAACAAAATCTTTACGAACAAAAGGTTCTCCACCTGTTAAACGCACCTTGTTTACACCTAATTCTGTAAGTACACGAATTAAACGATACATTTCTTTAAAAGTAAGCAGTTCTTGTCTTGGTACAATATCTATACCATGAGCAGGCATACAATATTGGCAACGTAAATTACAACGATCAGTAACCGCTAATCGAACATATTCTATTTGTCTACCAAAATTATCTACCAATTTACTCATTTAGTTGGGTAATTTTTTTGCTATTAAACCATATAAAAATGCACCAATTAAAGCACCAATTAAAATGATTAAAGCTGGCAAAAATTTGAAACCTAAAATTACAAATACAGGAGCTGCACAGGCACCTGAAATTCCCCACCCTAAACCGAATAAGGTTCCACCAAAAATAGTACTTATAACACCTTTCTTTTTAGGTTTAGGCACAATTTTGTTACCATTAATGTCTTTTATTTTTCCACTTTTAAATAACTGCATAATTATAGCCGAAATTACTACAGCTCCACCAATGATTCCATACATATGGAATGATTGAAATTTAAACATTTCGTAAAAACGATACCAAGAAATTGCTTGAGACTTACTTAATACAATTGCAAAAAAGATACCTAATAGTAAAAATTTTATATTTTTCATCTGTTATTTAATTTGTATTAAAATAATATTGGAATTATAAACCATGTAGCTATGATACCCCCTATAAAAAAGCCAATTACAGCTAATAATGATGGTAATTGTAAACTACTTAAACCTGTAATTGCATGACCAGAAGTACAACCACCCGCATAACGTGTTCCAAAACCAATTAATACTCCAGAAAGTATTAATATTAAAAATCCTTTTAAGGAAAACACAACATCATCACTAAAAATCTCTGCAGGAAAATAAGTTTCTCCAACATTAGAAAAACCAATATCTGTTAATTCTTCTACTGTTGTTGGGTTTAAATCAATAGCAGGATTTGGAACTAAAAAATAAGCAGATATAAAACCACCAATAATTAAGCCCATTACAAATAACAAAGCAAAATCTCTTTGTTTCCAATCTTTCTTAAAATAGTCAGATACTTTACCAGCACCAGCCATTGTACAAAGAGTTTCGAAATTGGTAGATGCACCAAAATTTTGTCCGAAATAAAAATAAAGGAATAATGATAAAGCTATTAATGGCCCACCAATAAACCAAGGCCAAGGTTCTAAAAGAAAATCCATTTATAATTGTGTTTTTAAATAATTCATAATTTGTTTTGTTGCTCCTAAATTGTCTTCAATATATTTTTTGTTAATAGTACCTGTTAAGGTTCTATAATTTTTATCACCTCTTAATTGTAGCATGTTTTCTGTAAATTCTTTTTGATTTTGAATAGATATACATCCACCAATTTTAACCAAATCTACAGCCTCTTTAAAGTTACTAAATTTATCACCAATAATTACAGGAATACCAAAAGTTGCAGGTTCTAAAATATTATGCAATCCTGTTTTTAAACCACCCCCAACATATGCCAAATTTGCGTATGCGTATACTTTGGTTAGAATACCAATGGTATCTATAATGAACACTTGATAATTGCCCAATTTTTTATGTGCTTTATCCGAATACAAGACTGTTTTTTTGGCAATAGCTTTTTTAAGTTGCACAATTGCCTCATTGTTTATATTATGTGGTGCAATTATAAATTTCTCATTTTCTAAGGCATTGTTATTGATATAATTAATTAACACCCCTTCATCTTCAGGCCAAGTACTACCTGCAACAACAGTGTATTTATTATCTTTAAATTGAGCTATAAAATCGAGTGAATTGTCTTGTTCTAAAATTTTAGAAACACGATCAAACCTTGTGTCTCCTGCAACTGAAACATTGTTGAAATTAATAGAAGCTAATAACTCTTTGGAAGCTTCATTCTGAACAAAAAAATGATGAAAAGCGTCTAGAGAATTTTTCATAAACCCTCCATAACTTTTAAAGAACAGATGTTTTTCTCTTAAAATTCCTGATACTAAAATTGTAGGTATTTGCCTCTTTTTTAATTCGTTCAAAAAATTTGGCCAAAATTCATATTTTACAAAAATGGCCAATTTAGGATTTACAATTTCTATAAATTGTTTTGCGTTTATTTTAGAATCTAAAGGCAAGTAGCAAATAACGTCTGCGAGTTTGTATTTTTTTTGAATCTCATATCCTGAAGGAGAAAAAAAGGTAACTAAAATTTTATAGGTTGGGTATGTGTGTTTTAGTTCTTCTATAATGGGTCTTGCTTGTTCAAATTCACCCAAGGAAGCCACATGCAACCAAATTGTGTTTTTATTTTGTAACTGACCAATTTTAGAGAACGTTTCTTTTCTACCATCAACAAAAAGTTTTATTTTTTTATTGAAGTGTGAAAGGAATATCAAAAGATATTTAGAAATATAAACGACTAAATTATATACATTTCTCATGAATTGTAAAAATACAAAATAGTACCAAGTAGTCTAGTAACATTTATTACATAAAAAAAGCTCAAGCAATAGTTTGCTTGAGCTTTTTTTAGTTTAGACTTAATTTCTTAAGCTTCGAATGGAGTTACAGATACATAAGATCTATTATCTCTTTTCTTTTGAAACTCAACAATACCGTCAACTTTAGCGTGTAAAGTATGATCTTTACCCATGTAAACGTTTTCTCCTGGATTGTGAGTTGTACCTCTTTGACGAACGATAATATTACCTGCAATTGCAGCTTGTCCTCCAAAAATTTTTACACCAAGTCGTTTCGATTCTGATTCTCTACCATTCTTCGAACTACCTACTCCTTTTTTATGTGCCATGATATTATGGTTTTAAAATTGAAATTTTTATTTAGTTAAAGCTTCGATTAATTCTGCCTTTTTTAAAGAAGTATACCCTTTAATACCAGCTTCTTTTGCTGCAGCTTTTAATTCTGCAACTGTCATAGAACTAAAATCTTTTGTTGCTTTAGTTTCTTCTTTAGTTTCAACTTCCTTTACAGCAGCTTTTTTAGTTGCCGTTTTTTTAGTTGTTGCTTTCTTTGAACCAGATGCTACTATAGATTCAATCTGAATCTCAGTAAAAGACTGTCTGTGTCCATTTTTCTTTCTGTAACCTTTTCTTCTTTTCTTTTTGAAAACGATTACTTTATCACCCTTAAGATGACTTAAAATCTGAGCAGTAACTGATGCTCCTTCTATAGCTGGGGCGCCAATAGTTACGTTATTTGATTCGTCTAGTAAAAGTACATTATCAAAAGTTACTTTTGATCCTTCCTCTCCTTGTAAACGATGAACGTATACTTTTTGGTCTTTTGCTACTTTAAACTGCTGCCCTGCTATCTCTACGATTGCGTACATACTATTTGTTTTGCGTATTTATACTTAATTAATGCATTTAACTTCTTGAAAATGCGGATGCAAATATACATAATTTTTAGAACTTAACAATAAAGATGCAGATTATAAATAAATGTAAGACAATAGTTTCATTTCATTATTTTTTTAAGCTTAGCTTTATTATTTTTGATAATTGACAAATAACTTTATTTTTTGTAACATTACATAAAAAAAAGCGTCAAATAACAATGTAAATTATTAATTAAACAAAAAATCTAATGAAGAAAAGTATTTTAGCTCTAGCTTCTGCTTTCGTGTTTGCATTTACTGCAAATGCACAACAGGTAGAATTTGAAGAGTATGATTTAAGTAATGGAATGCACGTAATATTACATCAAGATACCTCAGCTCCTGTAGTTGTTACCTCTGTGATGTATCATGTTGGAGCAAAAGATGAACAACCAGGAAGAACAGGAATGGCACACTTTTTTGAGCATTTGCTATTTGAGGGAACGAAGAACATAAAGAAAGGAGAATGGTTTAAGCTGGTTTCTTCTAATGGAGGAAGAAATAATGCGAACACCACAGATGATAGAACTTATTATTATGAGATTTTTCCTTCTAATAAATTAGAATTAGGTTTATGGATGGAATCGGAGCGTTTGTTGCACCCTATTATTGGGCAAGATGGCGTAGATACACAAAATGAAGTCGTAAAAGAAGAAAAAAGATTGCGTGTAGACAACCAACCTTATTCTAAATTTTTAGAGTATGTAAAAGAAAATATCTTTAAAAAACACCCTTATAAAGGAACCACTATCGGAAAAATGGAAGACCTAGATGCTGCAACTCTAGAAGAGTTTTTAGCATTTAATAAAAAATATTATGTACCTAATAACGCAACGTTAGTCGTCGCTGGAGATATTGATAAAGCTGCAACTAAAAAAATGATTGAAGATTATTTTGGGCCAATTCCTAAAGGTGAAGAAATTGTAAGAAATTTCCCTAAAGAAGATTTAATTACTGAAGCTATGAATGCTAAAGGATATGATGCCAATATTCAAATTCCTGCAATTATGGCTGCCTATAGAACTCCTTCTATGAAAACAAGAGATTCTAGAGTATTAGACATGATTTCTTCTTACTTAAGCTCAGGAAGAAGTTCTGTATTGTACAAAAAACTTGTAGACGAGAAAAAAATGGCGCTTCAAGCAGGTGCAATCAATGCTAGCCAAGAAGACTACGGAACTTACATATTATTTGGTTTGCCACAAGGAGATACTAAATTAATGGACATAATTGCTGAAGTAGATGAGGAAATTGTTAAAATGCAAAATGAATTAATTTCTGAAAAAGATTTTCAAAAATTACAAAATCAATTTGAAAACAATTTTGTAAACTCTAATTCTAGTGTAGAAGGTATTGCAAACTCTTTAGCTCGTTATAATGTTTTATATGGAGATACTAACTTGATTAATTCAGAAATTGAAATTTTTAGATCAATAACAAGAGAGGAAATTAAAGAGGTAGCCAAAAAATATCTAAATCCAAATCAAAGATTACTTTTAGAATATTTACCTAAAGCAAAATAAAAATAGTGTAGTTCACGTAAAAAGAAAACAAAATTATGAAAACAAAAATAGCATCGTTAATAGCACTATTTATTGCAACAGTGACTATTAATGCACAAATAGATAGAAGTAAAATGCCAGCGCCAGGACCAGATCCTGTAGTTAAACTAGGTAAGCCAATAAAGTTTACTTTAAAAAATGGTTTAAAAGTAATCCTAGTAGAAAACCATAAATTACCAAGAGTGTCTGCAAACTTAACTATAGATAACAAACCTTATCTAGAAGGAGATATTGCTGGAGTTTCTAGCATGATGGGTAGCTTGTTAGGAAGAGGAACAACATCTATTTCTAAAGATGAATTTAATGAAAAAATAGATTTCTATGGCGCTAATGTTAGTTTCTTTAGTTCTGGAGCTTTTGCATCTTCTTTGACAAAATACTTTCCAGAGATATTAGGATTAATGGCCGATGGAATGCAGAATCCTGTATTTTCTAAAGAAGAGTTTGACAAAGAGGTTCAAGTTACTATAGACGGTTTAAAATCTAACGAAAAAAGTGTTACTGCTGCTGCAAGAAGAGTAGAAAATGTTTTAACTTATGGAAGAAACCATCCTTTTGGAGAGTTTACCTCTAAAGAAAGTGTAGAAAAAATTACATTACAAGAAGTAGAGAACAACTACAACACCTACTATAAGCCTAACAATGCATATTTAGTGATAGAAGGAGATATAAACCCTAAAGAAGCTAAAGCTTTAGTTAAAGAATTGTTTTCTGGATGGCAAAGAGGAGACATTCCTGAGTATACGATGCCAGAAGCTAACAATCCTACTGCTACTGAAATTAACTTTGTTAATATGGATAATGCAGTTCAATCAGAAATTGCAATCATTAATAATATTGATTTAACACTTGGAGATAAAGATTATTACGCAGCATTATTGGCCAATAATATTTTAGGTGGGGGTGGTACTGCACGTTTATTTATGAACTTAAGAGAAGATAAAGGATATACATATGGTTCTTACTCTAGCTTAAGGCAAAATAGATACGCAGGTTCATTTAGAGCAACTGCAAGTGTTAGAAATATGGTAACAGACAGTTCTGTTGTTGAATTACAAAAAGAAATTAATAAAATTCGATACAAAAAAGTATCTGCAGAAGAATTAGAAAATTCTAAGGAACAATATATTGGAGGCTTTGTAATGGATGTTCAAAAACCAAGAACCGTTGCCAACTTTGCTTTAAATATTGAACGTTACAATTTACCTGAAGATTTTTATGAAAATTACATTAAAAATATAAAAGCTGTAACTTTAGATGATGTACAGAATGCTGCAATTAAATATTTTAGAGGAGATAAAGCTAGAATTGTTATTACAGGTAAAGGGATTGATGTACTTACTAATCTAGAAAAAACAGATTATGCAATTAAGTATTTTGATAAAGAAGGTAACCCAGCTGTAAAGCCACCAATGACCTTGCCAATTCCAGAGGGAATGACTGCTGAAACAGTTGTTAATAAATACATTGAAGCTATTGGAGGTGAAGAAAAAGTAGCTGCTATTAAAACAACTATGATTGTTTCAAATGCTACAATTCAAGGTACACCATTGGTAATGACAACAAAATCTTCTGTACCTAACAAATCATTACAAGAAATTTCTGTAATGGGCAATGTAATGCAAAAAACTGTTTTTAATGGAGAAACTGGTTACCAATCTGCAAGAGGTCAAAAGATGGATATGCCACAAGCTCAAATAGACGAAGCAAAAGCTACTTTAGTTCCATTTTCTGACATGGCTTATAAAAAAGGAACTTTAGACAGAATTGAACCTATAGAAGGTGTAAATTACTATGTAGTGAAATTCAATTCTACAGAAGTGTTCTATGACATGAAAACTGGTTTAAAAGCCAAAGAAGTAAAAACTGTAAAAACACCAGATGGTAAAGAAGTAAAAGTGCCGACTACATTTGGTGATTACAAAGCTGTAAACGATGTTTTATTCCCGTATTCAGTAGGCCTTAAAACAGGCCCTATGGATTTAAATTTTGAAGTAAAAGAGATTAAAGTAAATGAAGGCGTTACAGACGCAGATTTTGAATAAATCTTTTTAAATTTTATTTAAAGAGTCAAAGTAAAACTACTTTGACTCTTTTTTATTTTGACCTATTTAGTAAATACACCCCAAATAATATAATAAATGCCGCTAAGAGTTGCATGCCGTTTAATTCTTCACCATCTAGAACGCCCCAAAAAACAGCAACCACTGGTATTAAATAGGTTACCGAAGATGCAAATATAGGAGACGCAATATGTACCATCTTATTATAAATTATTTTTGCTATTCCAGTTCCTATAACCGCTAATAAAGCAATATAACCTAAAGCACTTAATTTAGTTTCTATAGGTTGAAAATCAGTAAAAAAATTAGAAGCGTAAAGCACAAAAAAAGCGGGTACCAACAAAAGCAAAAAATTTCCTGTTACAATACTTAATGCACTAATATCATTTAAATGTTTTTTTACAATATTTACATTTAAAGCATACCCAATAGATGCAATTACAATCAGAATACTAAACCAATAATTTTGACTTGGGTTGATGTCAGCACTTTTAATGATTAATAATAGTGTACCAATTAATCCAATAATTATTCCAGTAAATTGATTTTTTCTAAAAGGAAAACTAAATAAGAGCACCCCAAATATTAATGTATAAAATGGAGTTAAAGAATTTAATATGGCTGCAATAGAACTATCTATTCTGTTTACTGCAAAAGCGAATAAAAATGAAGGAAAAAACGTACCTAATAAAGCAGTATAAACAATATATTTATAATGTTTCTTTTGTATTTGTTTTAAACTTTTAAAACCAAAAGATAAAAGAAATAAAGCTGCAATAAACATTCTTAATGCTCCAACCTGAATTGGACTTAGTGCAATTAATGCTTTTTTCATTAAAATAAAGGAACTACCCCAAACCAATGATAAAGTGAGTAAATACAACCATTTTTTTTGTTGTGCATGCATAAGAGTAGCTAAATTTTACGCAAAAATCTGATAATTATTTAAATAGCGTACTAAAAATCGATAAATTTGTACATTAATTATATTAATCCTTAAATTATGAAAATTCAAAAACAAGTATTTACAATTATTTTAGCTAGTATTCTTTTGATTGGATGCGCAAAAGAAGTTCAAAAGGAAAATGTAGAATTAGCTATTTCTGGTATGACCTGCGAAATTGGTTGTGCAAAAACAATACAAGCTAAGCTTTCTAAAAAAGAAGGAGTCTTAGAGGCAAAAGTAGTTTTTAAAGATAGTATTGCAAATATTGAATTTGATGCCAATACCACGTCTAAAAAAGACTTAATTGCGTTTGTAGAGGGTATTGCTGGGGGAGAATTATATAAAGCTTCTGAATCATCTTCTAAAAAGCATGAATGTTCTGAAAACTGCACAGAAAAATGTGAAATGAGCGAAAATAAAATGGAATGTAAAAAAGATTGCAAAATGGCTTCTTGTAAAGATAGGAAGGCATAAATCGATATTTCTTAAAATAAAAAAAGCAGGCTTAAAGCCTGCTTTTTTATTAATAAAGATTCAAATAATTTTATAAACCTGCATTTCTCCAAGTCCATCCAGAAATATCTAAAGGAGTTGCATCTTTACCTGAATTAAGAGTATACTTACTAGTTTCTCCCGAAATTAATGTAGCATCTGCATCTGCTCCATTGATTTGAACATTACTTAAAGCACCTCCATTTTTCATATCAAGATCAATATCATAACCACTTAAGTGTAACCCAGTGATAGAACCTCCAGAGGTCTGCTTGAATTGTAAAGCAGTACCACCAACAGAAGAAACAGCAGTTATATTTGTAAACGTTGGATTTGCATTTACTTTATCCCCTTCAAAAACAGTTGAAAATCCTGGTTTAGTATTAGATATATATGCGTTTGTTAATGATCCATTCCAAGATTCAGTCCAGTCAATAGCATCATCATCAGAATTTTCTACATAAACGTTTGTCGCAGAAACAGTACCCCCAAAAAACTCTACTCCATCATCGGCACCATCAATAACAGCAATGTTCTCTATTTCTGTTCCAGAACCTACAGCATACAAAGAAAGTCCATTGTATTGAGACTCTGAGTTGATTTGTGCACCTGTACCTTTTAGTACTAGGTATTTTACATGACCTGAATCATCTAAATCATTAGAACCTCCATAAATAAAACCACCCACTTCGGCAACAGCATCTGCACCAGCAGAGGTAGTTGCATCTCCACATATTGTTAAACCTCCCCAATCAGCTGCCTCTCCACTAGCAGAAGCAATTACAACAGGGTTACTTTCAGTACCATTAATTTCTATTTGACCTCCTTTTAAAACAGCGATATAAACACCTGTACCACCAGATCTAGCAGTTATCTTAGTTCCGGCAGGAATAACCAATTTAGTACCAGAAGGAACAATATAAGCTGAATTTAATGAATAAGATACAGAAGCATCTAAAGTAACAGTACCAGATATTGTTCCTTGTAAAACAGAAGATTCAAAAGATAAGTTAGTGTTTACCCAAGGAAAATCATCTCTTGATACAGATGCAGAAACATTAGCGCCATTTAAAGTATAAAAATATGTATCTGCAGTTGCAGGATCTGTTGGATCCGTTATTGCGACAGGCTCTACACCAGACTCTAAAACCACATTAGTTGTAGCACCACCGTCTTTCATGTCTAAGTCAACGTCATACCCAGATAAAGACAAGCCTGTTATAGTACCTCCTGATTGTTTCTTAAACTGTAAAGCCGTACCACCAACAGTAGAAACTGCAGTAATATTGTTAAATTTTGGATTATTATTGTCTTTATCTCCTTCAAAAGCTGTAGAAAAACCTGGAATAGTATGAGAAATATAAGCATTGGTTATCGTTCCATTCCAACCTTCTGTCCAATCTATAGAATCATCATCATTGTTTTCTAAATACAAATTAGAGACAGATACAGTACCTCCAAAAAATTCAACTCCATCGTCTGCACCATTTATTACAGCTATATTATTTACAACTGTTCCAGAGCCAACTGCATAAAAAGAAACTCCATTATACTGAGATTCTGAATTAATTTGAGCACCAGTACCTTCTATTTGTAAATAAGAAATATTTCCAGAACTATCATTATCTGATGTTCCTCCATAAATGAAACCTCCTACTTCTGCAGTTGCATCAACTCCAGCTGTAGTAGATGCATTTCCACAAATAGTTAAACCACCCCATTCACCAGCATTTCCTCCAGTAGAACTCATAACTACAGGACTAGAAGGGTTTCCGTTAATAAATATTTGAGCACCTTTAAGTACTGCAATATAAACTTCAGTTCCACCTGCATCAGCTATTATATTTGTACCCGCTGGGATTGTTAAAGAAGCTCCTTCAGCAACAACAAATTGCCCGGTTAAACTATACTGTGTAGATGCATTTAATGTATAACTTTCTTCTAAAGTACCATTCATTACACCACTTTCTAAATTTTGGATAACATCACTAACATCTGGAATTACAGGTGCTGGCTCGTCATCACCACAACTCACTAATGTTAAAGAAATAGCTACAAACATTATAGCTGATATTTTTCCGAATAAATTTTTCATTTTTAATTAATTTATTTTTTTTAGATTTTATATTTATCACAAAGAAAAAGTAAAAACCTTTTTATATTATTAAGTAAATATTAATGAAATGTTACTAATTATATTAAATAATTACTAGTTGTTATGAAATTGTTAATTAGAACTTATAAGAAAAATTTAAGCTAATCTGACTACCTCTTTTATAAGTTTGCACTACTTGATCGATTACTCCTAAGATTTGACCAGAACCAGTATTTGCAAATTGTGTAACTTTTTGAGTTTGTTGAATGTTTGGATTTAATAGATTTCTTCCAACTAATTTTACAGATAACTTTTTAGAAATTTCTTTACTCATAACAAAGTCTAATGTTACAAATCCTTTTTCTATAATTTCTCCATTAAATAATGTTGCACTATTAGTTAAATCTTCTGGACTACCGAGTGCAAAAATCTTATCTGATGCATAATTACCACTTAAAGTAGCTATAAACTCTTTATCCGTTCTACTATTAAAACTAAGTGAAGCATTTGTTATAAAGTCAGAAGCTCCTTGTAAGCCAGACTCTGTTACATCTGAATATTGAAAATTGGTGTATAAATCTTGGTTAAACCACATTTTAGTCAAATTCAGGTTTGTACTTAAAATACTTTTATCATCTTCATTCTCTAAAATGTTTAATCTACTTTCTAACTCAAAACCATAAACAGTTGCTGTTTCTCCAGTGTTATTATATTCAAAGTTTCCAGAAGAACCTCTAGTTAAAGATAAGTTGATAGGATCTTTAATATTTTTATAAAATAATGATCCAGATATTAACTCGTCTCTAGTAGGGAAAAATTCCCATTTTGCGTCAAAATTTACAACTTCAGATCTTTCTAAATTTGGATTACCTTGAATTACACGACCTGTTGGCTCCTCATATTGAAAAGGTGCAAACTCTTTAAATTCTGGTAATGTCTGTGTCAAACTTGAAGCAAATCTTAAGCTATTTCTATCGTTTAGTTGATATTTTAAATTTAAACTTGGATAAACAGAATTGTATTCTTTACTTAATATTCCTATTCTAGCTCGTCCATCTGGACCTTGATAATTTTTCACATTCCAATTAACATTAATCTCGTTTCTTTCAAATCTTAACCCTACGTTTCCAGAGAATTTAGAATTTAAGCCAAAGTCTAAATTTGCAAATCCAGCAATATTCATCATATCAGCAGAATATAAATCAGCTAACTGTTCTATAACTCTTAACTTTGGGTTTGCAACATTGCTATAGTTTGATAAATTAGAAAATGTATTAGTAATATTATCCATGGTTGGTACTAAAAATCCCGAATCAACAAACCCTGGTGTAAAACCTGGTGTAGAAACACCAATAAATTGAGATCTAAACGCTCTTTCTTTATATCTAAAGTTAGCTCCTAAATTTAATTTCATTGGTTTGTCTTCGAACTCATCTTTATTTTTTCCAAAAGAATACTCGTTCAAAACAAATCCGTTAAATTCATTATCCTCAATCCTTTGAGAAGATTTTCTTTGAGAAAAATCAGAAACATCTGCAAAAGTTACTTCAGAGTTATTTAAAATTATACCTTCGTTTCTTACACGATTTGGTTCTTCTGCTAAAATAAAATTATACCCTGAAGCCCATGATAATTTATTATTTTCAGAGATTCTATGTTCTCCCATTAATTGATTTACAAACATAATTGTTTGCTTGTAATTTTGATCTCTTACAAATGCACCTCTTTCTTGGGGTTGTTGATCAAAAACATAGCCTAAACCATCTCTTCCTTGTTCATATAAATTATCTGTACCTGTATTAACAAACAATGTATTATAACTGACTTTATTGTCATCATTTAACTTCAAATCTCCTCTTATGTAACCTGTAGTGTTTATTCTTGTAACAAATTGTTCTACTGAAGGTGAATCATTTAAAGCTGATTCTTTATCATAATTTAAATTAGGGAATGCATTATCCAATACATTCGCTCTAAAAGTTCTAAACTCACCTTCCTGGTATTCAAAAGACTTACTATGAGATGCTGTTGCAAATAAAGCTAATTCTTTTTCAAAAATATTTAACTTATAGCTACCATTTAAAGAAATACTATAATTTGCGTCATTATTGATAGTTATTGGATCCCAGCCTTGATATTTAATTGCATCAGTTAGTAAAAAAGGTTTTTTATGGTAGCCAAAAGTAACATCGTTCATGTTTAATGTGTTTCTAAAATTAGAACTTAAACCTAATACCGCAGAATTATAACCACCAGAAACACTTACACCAAAACCTTTCTTAGAATATTTTTTTGAAGATACATCTACATTTCCAGATGCTTGATCTGCATAACTACCTGTGCTATAGGTTTTAGAAATACCTATATTGTTAATTACATTAGTAGAAAATAAAGATAAATCTATATTTTTATTTGCAACATTATCAGAAGGTATTGGTAACCCATTCATTGTAGTAGATAAATATCTGTCTCCTAATCCTCTAATATAAATATCTCCAGAACCTTCACTTTTAGTTACACCTGAGATCTTAGTTGTTGCCGCAGATGCATTTGAAACACCAACTTTAGATAGTCTTTCAGCTCCAATACTTTCTTTTATAACAACCGCTTTTTTTTGTTCTAAAAGTAATGCAGACTCTTTTTCTCTAGTCGTTGTAGCCCTAACTACTACATCATCTAAAGCCACACCTTCTTCTGCAGACATTAATTGATTAATTGTAATTGTTTGTCCTGCAACGATAGTAAACGTTTTTTCCACTGTTTTGTATCCTAAAAAACTAAATTGAACAATATGTGTTCCTACTGGAACGGAAAAAGAATACTTCCCATCAAAGTCTGTAGTTGATCCTATTGTTGTACCTTTAATAATAACATTTGCAAATGGAAGAGGATCTTTATTCGACTCATTGTCAGTTAACAAACCATTTAAAGTTGCTGAATTTTGTGCGAATATAAGTTGACTAAACGCAAAAATAATTATAATTATAATTTTCTTCATTGTAAAAAATTGAATTTTGTGCAAAAGTCTATTCTTTTTTTGAAGATTTGGAAAGTTATAAATTATTCTTTAGTTAATTAGTTGTTAATTAAATGTTATCAATATTATTAAATGAAAATTAAAATAAAATCTAGAATAAATTTGTATTATTGATTCTGTAATTTCATAACATTTAGATAACATAATCAAAATGATGTGTATTTAACTTTGTAATTTATTAAATGATTATTTGAATATGGGAGATCCTTATTTGTTAATGTTGGTAGCGTTGGCTGCCCTAGCTATTGTAGACTTAGTTGTTGGTGTTAGTAATGATGCTGTAAATTTTTTAAACTCTGCAATAGGTTCTAAAGCAATCTCTGTTAGAAACATTATGATTATTGCAAGTGTAGGTGTATTCTTTGGCGCTGTTTCTTCGAGTGGAATGATGGAAGTTGCACGTAAAGGAATCTTTAATCCAAGCATGTTTGCCTTTCAGGATGTAATGTTCATCTTTATGGCTGTTATGATTACTGACATTCTTCTTTTAGATCTATTTAATTCTTTAGGAATGCCTACGTCTACAACCGTCTCTATTGTATTTGAATTACTAGGTTCTGCCGTAGTAATTGCATTTATTAAAATAGCACAAAATGAAACCGAAAGTATTAATACCATTTGGGAGTACATTAATTATGACACTGCTACAGATATTATTTTAGGAATTTTACTTTCTGTACTAGTTGCTTTTACTGTTGGCGCAATTGTTCAATACTTTTCAAGATTAATTTATTCTTTTAATTTTTCGAACAGACCTGCCTATATCAATTCTTTGTTTGGGGGGTTTGCAATTACAGCGATAACTTATTTTATTATCATAAAGGGTTTAAAAGGTACTGAATTTTATGGGAGCATTGCTCTATTAATGGAAGGCAATACAGTTACTATTATAGCATTAAGTTTTATCGTTTGGACAATTCTATCTTACCTTATAACCAAAGTTTTTAAATTAAATACCTTAGTATTAATTATAGGAATAGGAACTTTTTCTTTGGCCATGGCCTTTGCAGGTAATGATCTTGTTAATTTTATTGGAGTTCCTATAGCCGCGTTAAACTCATATGAAACTTGGAGTGCTTCTGGTTTACCTGCAGAAACTTTTTCTATGGCTAGTTTAGCTGCTAAAGTAAAATCTAATGTTTGGCTTTTACTTATTGCAGGTTTAGTTATGGTTATTACATTATGGACATCTTCTAAAGCAAAATCAGTAATTGAAACAGGAATTAACTTATCTAGACAAGGAGAAGGTCATGAAAAATTTAGACCTAATAATGTATCTAGAGTTATGGTAAGAACTGCAATGTTTTTAAATGTTGGTATTAATTTTATTATCCCAGAAAAAACCAGAGCTTTTATTGATTCTAAATTTGAAAAACCAACTTTAGAATTACCAAAAGATAACACCGATGAAATGCCTGCTTTTGACCTAGTAAGAGCCGCTGTAAATTTAGTAATGGCTAGTGTCTTGATCTCTATTGCCACTTCTATGAAATTACCTTTATCTACAACATATGTTACCTTTATGGTAGCCATGGGTACTTCTTTAGCAGATAGAGCTTGGGGGCGTGAAAGTGCTGTTTATAGAGTTGCTGGGGTGTTAAACGTTATTGGGGGTTGGTTTTTAACTGCACTAGTCGCTTTTATTGCTGCAGGAATTGTAGCTTACCTTATACATTTACATATTATATTTATTCCAATACTTTTAATTATAGTAGCCGTATTAATTACAAAAAACTCAATTGCGCATAGAAAAAAAACGCAAGAAATTAAGCACAAAACATATATAGAAAGATCTGAGCTCATTACCATAAATGGTGTTATAGATGAAAGTTCTGGGCATGTATCTGAAGTGGCATCTAGAATTGATAAATTATATACAAATGTAGTAAATGACTTGGCAAATCATGATTTAAATAAGTTAAGAAAAACAGACAAACATGTAGAAAAACTTAACGATGAAATAGATGATTTAAAAGACAATGTCTTTTATTTTATAAAGTCTTTAGATGACACCTCTGTAAATGCAAGTAAATTTTACATTTCTATCTTAGATTATTTGCAAGATGCTGCACAATCTATCAGTTATATTTCTAGAGCAAGTTTTAAACATGTAAATAACAATCACAAAAACTTAAAAAAAGGGCAAATAAAAGATTTAAAAACTACCAATAATGAATTAACTGTTATTTTAGAAAATATTTCAGAAATTTTTGAAAACAGAAAATTCGATGACTTAAACCAGTTATTAATTCAGAAAAGGGAGTTGATAAAAAATGTCTCTATTTCTATAGAAAAACAAGTTGCAAGAATTAGAACAGATGAAACAAGTCCTAAAAACACAACATTGTACTTTAGTCTTCTATTAGAAACAAAAGATTTAATGAAAGCATTAATGAACTTGTTAGAAACTTATGAAGAGTTTTATTTAAGTACTAAAGTTTAAAGTTGGTTAGCTTACTTAGATTTAGAATGATAAAATTTGTACACTTTTAAGGCTCTTGCATTACCTATATCTATTATTAATTCGTCTAAACTAGCTTCTTTTACACGTTTTGCAGATTTGAATTTACGTAATAACGTTGCAACAGTCTGTTTGCCAACATCTGGTATACTTTCTAATTCACTTTGTATCGCACTTTTACTTCGCTTATTTCTATGAAAGTTAATACCAAATCGATGTGCCTCATTTCTTAAAAACTGAGTGATTTTTAAGGTTTCCGATTTTTTATCTAAATATAAAGGAATAGGGTCATCTGGGTAATAAATTTCTTCTAGACGTTTTGCTATACCAATGATAGCAATTTTACCTCTTAAGCCTAAAATTTCTAGACTTTTTAATGCAGAAGACAACTGACCTTTTCCACCATCAATAACAATTAACTGAGGCAATGATTCCCCCTCAGAAAGCAGTCGTTTATACCTTCTAAAAACGACTTCTTCCATCGAAGCAAAATCATCTGGCCCAACCACTGTTTTTATATTGTAATGCCTGTATTCTTTCTTACTAGGTTTTCCGTCTCTAAATACCACACACGCTGCAACAGGATTTGTACCTTGTATATTTGAATTATCAAAACACTCTATATGCCTTGGCTCTTCTTTTAAGCGTAAATCTGCTTTCATTTGCGCCATAATTCTTTTTACATGCCTATCTGGATCTACAATTTTAATTTGCTTTAACTGATCTAGTTTATAGTATTTGGCATTTCGTTCTGAAAACTCTATAATACGCCTTTTATCACCTACTTTTGGGATGGTAACTTTTACATTCTCTCCAATATTTACTTGAAACGGAACATAAATTTCTGGGGAGGTAGAATTGTATCTTTGCCTGATTTCGAAAATAAAAAGCTCTAACAACTCTTTATCTGACTCTTCTAATTTTTTCTTTATTTCTGTAGTATGAGATTGTATGATAGACCCATTAGAAATTTTTATAAAATTAGCATAACCATGAGTATTGTCAGATATAATTGAAAATACGTCTACATTGTTTATAGACGGATTTACAATAGTGCTTTTTGCTTGATAATTACTTAATCTATCTAACTTTTCTTTTATTCTTTGGGCCTTTTCAAATTCCATTTTCTCTGCAAAATCCAACATCAAAGTATTTAACCGCTCTAAGCTTTCTTTAAAGTTACCCTTAATAATATTTCGTATTTCTTTAATGGCATTAGTATAATGTTCTTCGGTTTCTAATGCCTCACATGGCCCCATGCAATTCCCTAAATGGTACTCTAAACATACTTTATATTTGCCTGTATTTATTTTTTCTCTGCTTAGATCGTATTTACAAGTTCTAAGCGTATAGAGCTCTTTTATTAACTCTAACAGTGCTTTAATCGTTTTTACAGAAGTGTAGGGTCCGTAATATTCAGATCCATCTTTAATAACTCTTCTTGTCATAAAAACTCTAGGAAAACGCTCTTTCTTGATACATATCCATGGGTAGGTTTTATCATCTTTTAAAAGTACATTGTACTTAGGTTTGTATTTTTTTATGAGGTTATTTTCTAATAAAAGTGCGTCTGTTTCTGTTTTAACAACAATATGTTTTACAGTATTGATGTTTTTTACAAGAACTCGTGTTTTTCCACTATCGTGAGTTTTTGTAAAGTAAGAGGATACTCTTTTCTTTAAGTTTTTTGCCTTACCAACATAAATAAGTTTTTCTTCTTTATCAAAATATTGGTAAACTCCTGGTGAAGAAGGCAGTGTTTTTATTTGAAGCTTTAAAGAAGTATGCATACACAAAAATAACTTTTATGTAGAATTAAACGAGCATGATTACCTATTTATTTAAGTAGTTTCTACTTCTTTTGTCTCTTCTTTAGGAAACGCTTGCTTGCTAAAAATAAATAGTAAAACAACGCCAATTGTTATGTAAGAATCTGCAGGATTAAATATGTATTGAAAGAAGGTGTACATTTCTCCTCCAACAAAAGGAATCCAATCAGGTAAAATGCCCTCCCAAATCGGGAAGTAAAACATATCTACAACTTTACCATAAAAAAATTCTCCCTGAGTAGTTTCTGGAAATAATTTAGCAACACTATGTTTAGGGTGGTTAAAAATTACTCCGTAAAAAATAGAATCTATAATGTTACCAACCGCACCAGAAAATATTAAAGAAATACCAATAACAACAGCATTGTGTACCTTTCTTTTAATAGTGCTAGATAACCAATAGATAATTAAACCAACAGCAATAATTCTAAATAAGGTTAAAAAAAGTTTACCAGTTCTTCCTCCAAACTCAAAGCCCATAGCCATTCCATTATTTTCTACAAAATGAATTCGAAACCAATCAAAAATTAAAACCTCTTCTCCTAGAATAAAATGAGTTTTTACATAAATTTTAATCACTTGATCTAATACAATTGCAATAAGAATAGTAAGAACCGCTAGTGCTTTTTTTGACATTTTATAATTTTTAAAGAAACAAAAATAATAATAATATTATGGTTATTGAGTAGTTAGAAAAATATTAGCTTTTAAGGAAGTTATGGCCGTTTTTTCTTGAGATGTATTTGCAACTTTTTCATACTCTTTTTCTCTTTGAATACCATCAACTGTAATTTTCCCAGATTTAGAAAAAACCTTAAAATTCGAGTTTTTTAAATTGGCGTATACATTTCCTGAATACAGTTTTAAAAGTAAGTTCGCTTTTATAGTATTTAATTTTACAATACCATTGTCTATATAAACTGCTAAATCATTTCGTAAGCTTTTGCTTTCTACATCTACATTCTCGCCAAAAATATATACTTTTTTACCTTTTGGTATTTTTACTATTGCTGTAGCTCTTTGTAAACGTTTGGTAATAAACTTTCTAAAGATTACTTCTCTCGTTTCTGTGCCTTCAAAATTAAAATTAACAGCTACAGTTTTATCATCTGCAGTAATTTTAATAAGCTGTTCATCGTAACTTTTTGCTTCTAAAACTACTTCTATGAATTCTGTAAATGAATTTTCGAGAATAATATTGTCCAATCCTTTTGTGTAAACAGTAATTTCTGCTGCATTTGTTTGCAGCTTTTTCATTACTTTTTTCTGCGAAAACATCACAGAAGTAAAACATATTAAAAGGGGTAGAAAAATATTTTTCATAAAAAAAAGCTTCTTAAAAAGAAGCTTTATCAATTTTTTAGTAATTATTACTGAGCTCTTTTAGCCTCTATACTTAACGTAGCATGTGGTACTAATTTTAAACGCTCTTTCTGAATTAATTTACCAGTAACTCTACAAACACCATACGTTCCGTTCTCGATTCTTAACAACGCATTTTTTAAATCTCTGATAAATTTTTCTTGTCTTATTGCCAATTGTACATTCGCTTCTTTGTTCATCACATCAGAACCTTCATCAAAAGATTTAAATGATGATAAAGTATCATCTGTACCATTATTTGCATCATTTTTATAAGCTGCTCGTAACAACTCTAGATCTTCGTTTGCTCTAGCAATTTTCTTTTCAATAATTGCTTTAAATTCTTGAAGATCTTCTTCAGAATATTTTAATTTAACATCTGACATATTTCTAAATTTTTTCTATTAATATTTTACTTTCAATGGCATCAAACTCAATATTTGTACCGCCTTTTAACTCATCTACAAAAACCAATTCTTTGGTTAATGTTTCACTCATAATATAATCTCTATTATCCGATATAGATTGCTGTAAATTATCAAAATTTAAAACGGTTAGTTTTATTTTATCTGTTACTTCTAAGCCTGCATCTTTTCTAGCATTCTGAATTCTATTTACCAGTTCTCTAGCAATACCCTCTTTGTGCAAACTTTCGGTAATAGTTACATCTAATGCCACTGTTAATGCCCCTTCGTTGGCAACCAACCAACCTTCTATATCCTTAGATGAAATTTCTACATCTGAGACATCTAAAATAATATTTTTACCATTAACTTCTATAGAAATGTTTTTATCTTTTTCTATTTTGTTAATATCTTGTTGGGTAAACTTCTGAACTTCAGCAGCTATAAAACGCATGTCTTTTCCAAACTTTGGCCCCAATGCTTTAAAGTTAGGTTTAATTTGTTTGATTAAAATATCTGAAGCATCTTCCATCAGTTGAATTTCTTTAATATTTACCTCATGTTTTATTAAATTTTCTACTGCTAAAATTTCTTCTTTCTGCTGAGCATTATCAACAGGAATCATAATTTTTTGTAATGGCTGACGTACTTTTATTTTTTCTTTTGCTCTAAGAGATAGCACCAAAGAAGAAATTGTTTGTGCGTTTTCCATTTTACGCTCTAAGCTTTTATCTACAAAATTTTCATCAAATTTTGGAAAATCTGATAAATGGATACTTTCTGAAGTTTCTTTTTGCGTTACCGAATTTAAATCTTGATACAATCGATCCATAAAAAATGGCGCAATTGGTGCGGCTAACTTTGCAACAGTTGTCATACAAGTATATAGCGTTTGATATGCAGAAATTTTATCGGTTTCGTAAGTACCTTTCCAAAAACGTCTTCTACTTAAACGAACATACCAGTTACTTAAGTATTCTTGTGTAAAGTCTGATATTGCTCTTGCTGCTCTTGTTGGTTCATAGTCTGAATAAAATGCATCTACTTTGTTAATTAAAGTATGTAATTCAGATAAAATCCATCTGTCTAATTCTGGTCTTTCATTTAAAGCAACATCTTCTTCTTTATATGCAAAACCATCAATATTTGTATATAAACTAAAGAAAGAATACGTATTGTATAATGTCCCAAAAAACTTACGTTTTACTTCTTCTATACCTTCTAAGTCGAACTTTAAATTATCCCAGGGATTGGCATTAGAAATCATATACCATCTTGTGGCATCTGCACCATAAGTAGATAAGGTTGTAAATGGATCTGCAGCATTGCCTAAACGTTTAGACATTTTATGCCCGTTTTTGTCTAATACCAAACCATTAGATACCACATTTTTATAGGCGACATCATCAAAAATCATAGTGGCAATTGCATGTAAAGTATAAAACCAACCCCTTGTTTGATCTACACCCTCTGCAATAAAATCTGCTTTTCTCCAAGTAGTATCTACCAATTCTTTATTTTGAAAAGGGTAATGCCATTGAGCATAAGGCATAGAACCAGAATCAAACCAAACATCGATTAAATCTGCTTCACGTTTCATAGGTTTCCCAGTAGCAGAGACTAATGTAATACCGTCTACAATATTTTTATGTAAATCTATTTTCGCATAATTTTCATCAGACATGTTGCCTACTTCAAAATCTTCGAAAATATCTTTATCTAACACTCCAGCTTCTATAGCTTTTGCCATTTCTGATTTTAGTTCTTCTACAGAGCCAATACAGATTTCTTCTTTACCATCTTCTGTTCTCCAAATAGGTAATGGAATACCCCAATAACGAGATCTAGATAGGTTCCAATCGTTTGCATTCGCCAACCAATTTCCAAAACGACCAGTTCCTGTAGATTCTGGTTTCCAGTTTATGGTTTTATTTAGTTCGTGCATTCTATCTTTTACCTCCGTAATTTTGATGAACCAAGAATCTAAAGGATAATATAAAATTGGCTTGTCTGTTCTCCAACAATTTGGGTAACTGTGCTTGTATTTTTCTACTTTAAACGCCTTATTTTCGTTTTTTAACTTAAGACCTAAACGTTCATCTACAGATAAATGCTGTTTTTGATCTTTTAAAACGTCTTTTAACTTTTCTTGCTGTACTTTTAATTCTTCTGCAAGATCATCTTCAGTTAAATATTCAGATTTTACATATTCATTCGCAAAACCATAAACATCATCTTTTACTTCCGGTCTAAATTTACCTTGTAAATCTACTAATGGAACTAAATTATCATTCTCATCCTTAACTAATAATGGCGGAATTTCTGGTGATGCTTGCTTAGAAACCAACGCATCATCTGCACCAAAAGTAGGGGCTGTATGTACAATTCCTGTTCCATCTTCTGTAGTCACAAAATCTCCAGAAATTACTCTAAACGCATCTTGAGGATTATCATTTGGCAAAGCATAATTTAACAATTGCTCGTATTTTATGCCCTCTAAATCTTTTCCTATAAATTCTTTTACCACAAAATATGGTATTTTTTTAGTGCCTTTATTGTAGTCTTGCAATGCTTCTGCATTTTCTACTTCAAATGCGTTTTTACCACCAAATTGTTTGCTTACTAAATTTTTAGCTAAGATTACTTTTACGGGTTCAAACGTATATTGATTAAAAGTATCTACTAATACATACTCAATTTTTGGTCCAACTGTTAACGCTGTATTACTTGGTAATGTCCAAGGTGTAGTTGTCCATGCAATAAAATGAATATCACCCTCATTTTGTAAAAAATCTGGTAACGTATTATTTATAGCTTTGAATTGAGCAACAACTGTGGTGTCTGTTACATCTTGATAAGTTCCTGGCTGATTTAATTCATGAGAGCTTAGCCCTGTACCCGCCTTTGGCGAATAAGGCTGAATTGTGTACCCTTTGTAGATGAGTTCTTTGTTGTAAATCTGTTTTAACAACCACCAAACAGACTCCATATATTTTGGTTCGTAGGTAATGTATGGATCTTCCATATCTACCCAATAGCCCATTTTCTGAGTTAAATTATTCCAGATATCTGTATACCTCATAACCGCTTTTCTACAAGCTGTATTATATTCTTCTACAGATATTTTTTTACCAATATCCTCTTTGGTGATACCTAATTCTTTTTCTACACCAAGTTCTATAGGTAAACCATGGGTATCCCAACCTGCTTTTCTTTTTACCTGAAAACCTTTCATGGTTTTGTATCTAGGAAAGATATCTTTGATTGCTCTTGCTAAAACATGGTGAACTCCAGGAAGACCATTCGCTGAAGGTGGGCCCTCAAAAAATATGTAAGGTGTTGCACCTTCTCTAGAAGTAATACTTTTTTCGAATATAGTATTCTCTTGCCAAGAATTTAAGATTTCTTCTGCTACTTTTGGTAAATCTAATCCTTTATATTCAGGAAACTTCATCTGGATTTCTTGTTTTAATTAATGATCGGCTGTACACTTTATTATTTTTCGATCTTCTTTTATGAAGAAGTTAAACCGCTAAAAATTAAAGTTTTTACGTTCATTTCTTCTCTTTTATTATGCGACTGCGAAATTAAGAATTTTCTTCTAAATTCTTAGACTGGTTCTTTAAAATTAAACGCTGTTTATTTCTTTATCTTCTTGTGATTTTAAGAAGTTATAGGTTACAAACCTCTTTCGCGTTTAATTTGCTCGTAAGCATTTTGTATATTTTGGAATTTTTCTTTTGCTCCTTTTAGATGTTCGTTTCCTAAATCTTGTAATTTATCAGGGTGGTATTTTTTTACCATTTTTCGATACGCCGATTTAAGTTCAGAATTGTTTGCAGTCTTAGAGATTTCTAATATTTTATATGCGGCATCTGATGCATCATAAAACATTGCTTTTATAGATTCATAATCATTTTGATTAATATAGAGATACCCTGCTATTTTACGAATTTCATCTACTTCGTTTTTGGAAACAAATTCATCTGCTTTTGCAATACCAAATAAAAAGTGTAAAAGCTGTAATCTAGCAGCATGTGGCATGTGTGCTCTAATTTGCATACAAACTTGGCGTGCAGAAACTTGTTTTTTTACAATACTATTAAATAATTTAAAGGCATTGTTAGCTCTTTGTTTACCATACATATTTAGAAACTGAGCTCTTACAAAATCTAACTCTCTCTGATCTATTTTTCCGTCGGCTTTTATAACGATAGATGCTAGCACTAAAAGACTAATTTCAAAATCTCCAGATTGTGTGCTACTATTTTTAAAACTTCTATCTGAATTGCTTGTGTAATTAGTTTGTGCTTCTTTAAATTCTTCAATAGAAAACTTGTCTACAAAACTACCCAGTGCAAAGCCTACAGCAGCACCTATTGGGCCACCCAATGTAAACCCTAAGCCTGCTCCTAACCATTTAGAAAAACTACTCATTGTATCTTAAAAAATTTAATTCCAAATATAAACAAACAAGAGGATTAATAAGAATGAAATTTAGTATCAATTTAATTGATTTATTCATTGATAGAAGAATGTTTTTACAGTTGAATTTTGCTATTATAATGATTATATTTGCAGTCTAAATTATCAATTATGTATCCAGAAGAATTAGTAAAACCAATGCGTGATGAATTAATTAACGCAGGTTTTGAGGCATTATACACAAGTGAAGATGTTGAAAATGCAATGTCTAAAAAAGGCACAACTTTAGTAATGGTTAACTCTGTTTGTGGTTGTGCAGCTGGTACTGCAAGACCAGGAGCAATTGCTTCTTTAGGTGCAGATAAAACACCAACTAATTTAACTACAGTTTTTGCAGGTGTAGAAAAAGAATCAACTCAAAAAGCAAGAGAATTCATGATTCCTTTTCCTCCTTCATCTCCTGCAATTGCCCTATTTAAAGATGGCAACTTAGTACACATGTTAGAAAGACATCATATAGAAGGTAGGTCTGCGCAAATGATTGCACAAAACTTAGCTGCGGCTTATGAAGAGCACTGTTAATCAAAACACATTTACAACACATAAAAATCCACTTTAATAAAGTGGATTTTTTGTAGGTATCCCTTAGTTATGAAATCGCAATTTTCTAGTTACACTACTTTAGAGCTTAAAAGTAAATTAAAAAAACAGCAAAGAATACTAATACTGCAAGGTATTGTAATTTTTTTAATGCTCATTTTTTCTGTATTTTCCACACTACATAAAGGAACTTCTTTTCATACTTTTTTACCTTTATTTTTTTCGCCAATGTTTATCTATATTTATTTGGATGTAAAATATATTAAAAAAGAACTTGATAAGAGAAAAGAAAATGAGTACAAATAAAATAATTGAACATACTAAAACCTTTGTTAAGCAGGAATTGAAAGATGCCGAAGGCGGGCATGATTGGTTTCACATAACCCGTGTTTATCAAAACGCACTATTAATAGCCAAAACGGAAAATGTAAATACCCTTATTGTTTCTTTAGCTGCCTTACTGCACGATATTGCTGATTCAAAGTTTCATAATGGGAATGAAAATATTGGTCCTGATAAAGCAGCATTATTTCTAGATCAACAAAATATTTCTACTGAATACAAAACGCATATTATAAAAATCATAAAAAATATGTCTTTTAAAAACAGTTTAGAAACTAACAAAAAACAATTTAACTCTAAAGAGCTAGAAGTGGTTCAAGATGCAGATAGATTAGATGCTATTGGTGCTATAGGCATTGCACGCTGTTTCAATTATGGTGGGTATAAAAATAGAGTATTATTTGACCCTGATACACCACCTAATTTAAATATGTCTAAAGAAGAATATAAAAAATCTACAGCCCCAACAATCAATCATTTTTACGAAAAATTGCTACTTTTAAAAGATAAAATGAATACTGAAACTGGTAAAAAAATTGCAGAAAAAAGGAATCAATATATGGAAGGTTTTTTAACTCAATTCTATAATGAGTGGAATGGAAAATTATAACTTTAGTTTTCTTCTGCGACCTCTAAAGCTGTAATTTTATATTCTAAAATTTCTAACTCTTTACCACTTTCTATAATTTGTTCTACCGTTAAATTAGTATTCTCATTAATAAATGCTTTGAGTTGATTGCTTTTAAAAGTATAGTATTCTAGAGCTTTTTTAATATTTTTTTCTGAAGTTAAAGCCATTATTTATTGTATTAAATCTTTCATTTCACTTCTATAAATAGAGGCGTTTTTACCTGTAAACTCTTTAAAAAGTTTATTAAAGTGAGAAAAATTATTAAACCCACAATCAAAACTTACCTCTGTAATACTCATTGTACTTTCTGCTAATAACTTTGTTGCATGTACTACCCTGTATTCATTAACTAATTTGGTAAATGTTTTTCCAGTTGTTTTTTTAAAATACCTACAAAACGCAGGAACAGTCATACTCACTAATCCAGCAATTTCATCTAAACTTATATGTTCTTTAAAATTCTTATTGATATGTTTATACACCACCTCAATTTTATCAGTATCTTGGTGAGTGCTTTCAAAAGCATATCCATTGGCATTTAAAAGGGTATAATCATCGGTTGTTGCCAAATCATGAAGAATTTCTATAAAAGATATAATTCGTATTGCTCCTTCTAAATCTACTAACTTTTCAATTTTAGCGCCTATTCTTTGTTTAATCTCTGTATTAAATCGAATTCCTTTTTTTGCACGCTCAAATAATGCATTGATAGAGGCCATTTCAGGAATTTTAAAGAATTCTTTGCCTAAAAAATCAGGAAGAAACTGAATTAAGGTTTCAGAACCATTGGTGGTTAAACGATCTATATATCCTATATGAGGTAAATTAGAGCCTATTAAAACCAATTGACTGTTGTTAAAATAACTTAGGTGGTTACCAATGTGTCTTTTCCCTTTTCCTTTGTTTACATATACCAGCTCAATCTCTGGATGAAAGTGCCAAAAAGGAACATTAGTTTTTAAAAACTTTTCATGTTTTTTTACCAACAATGAACTTCCAAAATTTGGAGTTATTTTTTCTAATGTTGGTTTCTTTTGAATCATAGTACAAAAATACAATACACAAACAAGACTACCTATTTAATATTATCAATATTATATACTATATTAACTTAACATTTAATTAACGTATTTTATTTTGTTAATTTAGCATATATTTTTGCCAATTGTGTTGTTTTTAAAACTCTATTCCACCCATAACTTTGCACAAAAATTAAAACAAGAAAATTAACAATTTATGAAATCTTTAAAAACAAGAGTACTATTAGTAGCGTTGATGTTAGGAACATTAATGAGCTTTGCAAACCCTTCTGAATTGGATGCTAAAAAAATTAAAATTGAATTTACAGATGTTAAAAAAGGACATGAGTTAACCATCAAAAACAACGAGGGTAATATATTGTATACTGAAGAAGTAGAAAGAAAAGGAGATTTAGTAAAGATTTTTGATTTTTCTAAATTAGAAAATGGTAGTTATACTTTAGAATTAGAAAAAGATTTTGAAATTATCATCAAATCAATAAAAATAAATAACGACACCATTAATTTTGATGAAACTTCGAAAAAGAAAATTTTTAAGCCTGTTGTAAGAACTCAAAAAAACCGCTTAATGGTAAGTAAAGTTTCTTTTGACAATAAACCAGTAGAGGTTACTTTATTATTTAATGATGAAGTTATATATTCAGAAAAAATTGCTGCTCAAAAGGTTTTTAAGAGAATCTACAGATTAGATGAAAGTCAAAAAGGATATTATAAAATAATTATAAAAAATAATGGTAGAACATTTGTAAATCCATTTGAAATATAGTTTTAATTCAGATCAAAAAAAAAGAGCCTAAATAGGCTCTTTTTTTTTGATTAATTATTAGGAAAATCTGGCCTTCTCTTTTCTAAAAAAGCAGAAGTACCTTCTTTAAAGTCTTCGGTTCCAAAACAATCTCCAAAAGCATTAATTTCTATTTCATAACCATTAACTCCTTCTATAAAATTTGCATTTATAGCTTTTATAGCACCAGAAATAGCTACTAAAGAATTTCTCATAATTTTTGATGCTAATTTAGTTGCCAATGGCATTAGTTCTTCTGGTGTAGTAACATAGTTAACTAAGCCTAAACCAAGAGCTTCTTCTGCAGGAATCATACTTGCTGTCATCACTAATTCCATTGCTTTTCCTTTACCAACTAATTGCGCCAATCTTTGGGTACCTCCATACCCTGGAATTACTCCAAGAGACACTTCTGGTAGTCCCATTTTAGCATTATCAGAAGCTATTCTAAAATGACATGCCATTGCCAGTTCTAAACCACCTCCTAATGCAAAACCATTAACAACAGCTATAACTGGTTTGGACAAATTTTGTACCAAATCAAATAATTGATCTTGCCCCTTTTTTGCTAATAACTTACCCTCTTCTACAGAAAAATTTGAAAATTCAGCAATATCTGCTCCAGCAACAAATGCTTTTTCTCCTGCACCCGTTAAAAGAATAACTTTTACAGTTCTATCATTTTCTAATGTTGTAAATGCACTGCTTAATTCAGAAATTGTTTCTTTATTTAATGCATTTAATTTTCTAGGTCTATTAATTGTTACTTGTGCAACAGCAAAGGTAATGTCTACTAAAATGTTATTAAAACTCATAATTTATAGTCGTATTCTTTGTTATTCTTTTGGCAAAATTACGGTAAAAACTGTTCCTTGACCTAAATTAGATTCAAAAAATATACGACCACCATAAGCTTCAATTATATTTTTAATCATACCCAACCCAAGTCCCATTCCACTTGTTTTGGTTGTAAATTTAGGTTCAAAAATTAAATCTTCTACATCTTTAGAAATTCCCTTACCATTATCTGAAACTAAAATAGAAACATTTTTTGTGTCTGAAGTAACTTTAACTTCTATAATAGGACTTTTTTCTAATTCTGTTGCTTGTGTTGCATTTTTTACCAAATTATTTACAATTCTGATTAATTGAGTTTTATCTAAATTGGCATAAATTTCAGTTTCACTAGATTGATAACTAATATAATCTTCATTAAAAATGTCTAAAGCTAATTTTACAACACTTACCACATTAATATGCTCTCTGTGTTGCGTTGGCATTTTTGCAAAATCTGAAAATGCAGAGGCTATAGAACTCATTACATCTATTTGTTGAATAAGTGTTTGACTATATTCTGCTAGCTTTACTTTTATGTTTTTATCCTCTGGGTTAAACTTTCGTTCAAAACTTTGGACTGTCAATCTCATTGGTGTTAACGGATTTTTAATCTCATGCGCAACCTGTTTTGCCATTTCTCTCCAAGCCTGTTCTCTTTCGCTTTTTGCTAATTTTGCTACACTTTCTTCTAACTGATCTATCATATTATTGTAAGCATCTACCAGAATTTCAATCTCAGAACTAGCAGAATCTAAAATAATTTTTTCGTTTCTTTCATTTAAACGTGTTTGCTGCATTCTTTCTGAAATTGTTTGAATAGATCTAGTAATATAACTAGATAAGAAATAGGCAAAAACAATTGCTATTAAAAACATTAATACATAAACAATACTAAGTCTCTGTATAAATTCTTGTAATTCTTTTTCTATCTCTGAATTATCTTGTGTAAACTGTACTTCTAAAATCCCTATTCTATTAAATTTAGGGTCGTTTATAAAGGTATAAGAAGACTGATAACTGACCCCTTCTTCCTCTCTAATTTTTAAAATTCTATGGTTTGGTTTTTGAGACAGGTCATTTAAAATTTTATACGTAAGAGGCAATGTGCTATTCTCTTCAAAAGCATTTGTTTTAGAGGATACTAATAAATTACCATGGGGATCAAAAATTGAGATATTCAATTTATTAATCGATGATATTTCATAAATACGTTCTTGGAATATTAAGGGTAAGTTTTTAGTATTAACGGGGTAACTTGTTTTATTTGTGAGCTCTAAAACAATAGTTTCTATTGTAGTAGCTTCTTTTCTTTCAAAACGCTGAATGTTATAGTCTTTTGTTTGTTCATCATACTGAATAACTGTAACTACTAAAATTAATATTGAGGCTAACAATACCAATAATATCATCGATAAAAAGATGCGTATTCTTAAAGAAGCATTTTTTAATTTAAACAAACCCATCACATTTTAATTCGTTTTCTTTACACAAAACAATAAGTATACCAAAAACATATAGAAATATACTATTTTTAATACTCATCACCTGCTTTTTAGTCGTGTAAGATATTATAAAAATAAACTAATCTTCAGCTAATGGTAGAAATGTCTTTCTAAAATGCAATATTAAAGGGATACCTCTAGCCATAATCCAGAGCGTAAAAGCGATCCAAATAGCATATAACTTTAGATTAAAATAATCAAAAATCAACAAAGTAGGTATAAAAATAAGACCTGTAGAAAGTAATAACAGATTTCTTAAATATTTCATTTTACCCATACCTTTAAACATGCCATCAAAAATAAAGGTAACTGCACTTATAGGTTGTGTTAAAAGTACTATCCAAAAAACAGTGTAAAATTGATTTAAAACAGCAGGTTCTTGTGTGAATATTTCTCCTATAAAACTATACAAAAGAAAACCAACACCAGCTATTAAAGCGCCTGTTAAGACCCCGTATTTAAATAATTTTTGACTTAATGTTACTAAAGATTTATATTCTTTAGCTCCGAGTAGTTTTCCTGATAAAATATTTCCTGCACTAGAATAGCCATCTATCATAAAAGCACCTAAAAGCCATATATTAATACCAATGGTATACGCTGCAATATATTCTGGCCCATACCCTGTTGCAAAAGCAGTTGCAAAATATAATGCTGTGTTTAGTGCCAAAGTTCTCACAAATAGATTTCCAATCATTCCTAAAAGTGTAGGAATCTCTGAATGAAATGGTAATGAAAATTGTAATGATATTGTTGTTTTTTTAACCAATAAATAAAAGGCAATTACAGCCATTACTATTTGTGCTATTAAACTTGCATAAGCGGCTCCTTCTACATGCATAGCAGGTATAAAGCCCTCTACTCCATAGACAAAGGCAAAATCTAAAACAATATTTAATAATGCCCCAACAATAGCAATGATCATGGGGTAAAAGGTGTTCTGGAGTCCTCTAAAAATTCCAAAAATAGAAAATACTAGTAAAGAAAACGGAAACCCAAAAATACGTATCTTAAAGTAGCTAATACAATAACCCAACACTTGCCCTGAGGCATTGTAGAACTGAAAAATTTCTTTGGAAAAAGGATAACTTATACACAAAATAGCAAGACTACCAAGACTAATAATCGCTATTGCTTGAATAGGTAAATTTTCAATTTTATCTAGTTTGTTAGCTCCTACGTATTGAGAAATAATGGAAGATATTGCACTTCGTATTTGACCAAAAACCCAAATTAACATAGAAATAAATGCACCTACAATACCAACTGCAGCTAAACTTTCTGTTGCATTTGTATCTATATTACCAATAATTGCGGTGTCTGTTATGGATAAAAGAGGTTCTGCAATACCAGCAATTAAAGCAGGAATTGCCAGTTTATTTATATTTTTTAAACTAATATCTGTGTCCAAAAAAGTTTTTTTACAAAGGTACTAATCTAACAAAGAGAAAAACGATTTCCTTTTAGAAGACTTATTCATATTTTAAATCAGCAGGTTCTATAAATGGAATACTACTATCATAAATTTCTAAAATATACTTTTCTAATTGCTGTATAAATTCTTCTAATTTTTGTTCTGTAATCTCAGTATCGGGATTTCTTATATTGGATGAAAAGTTAATTTTTAAAAAACCTGACTGTAAGTTTTTAAACGAATAAATACCTGCTTTTAAAGGTTTTGAAAAATCGAACTTCTTATTTTTAGTAAATAAATAGGCGTATAATAAAACTTGTATTGCTTTAAACTGTTCTTTGCTTCGTAAATTTTCAAAATCTATTACTTTTAATTCAGAAGAATTTACCAAGCCCGATTTATAGTCAATAATTCTAACTTCTCCGTTCAACTCGTCTATCCTATCTACATTTCCGTGCAATTTTATTGGATGATCTAAGCCATCTATCTGAATTTCTGTTGCTAAGTTTTCTTCTGTTGCAATAATTTTAAGTTGATTATCAGGGTTTTTTAAAAGCGCTTTTTCTTTCTTTAAAAAATTAGTTACAAAACGATGAGCAACCTCAAATATCAATCTATTTTTACCAGTCTTAATATCCCCATTTTTAAACTCAGTTTTAAAATATTTTACCACTAAGTCTTTTGCTTTAGGCTCCATTAAGGCAATATGGTCTAATTTTAGAAACTTTCCCAAATAAGGCTTGTATAAATCTTCTAAAGTTTCATGCACAATTGTACCTAATGTATTAAAAGCTACGGTTTCTTCTACATCTTCTATTTGTTTAATTCCCAATACCTTTTGCTTGTAAAATTTAATGGGATTATATAAATAGCTGGTTAAAGAAGAAGGAGAAATTCCTTTTTCTGCTACTTTTTTTAACTGCTCTACTACAGCATTGTCTTTTGGTATAATTTTTAAAGAAGTGTCTTGAGGTGCTATTTGTGGTGAAATAATTTTATGGACAATATCTTTTCTAAGCATTTCTAATTGCGTAATAAATCTACTTTTTTCTCCACTTCCAAAAACATCATGCTCGGTATTGTAAATTATAAAAATATTTTTTGCACGTTGAATTAATCTAAAAAAGTGATACGAAAAAATAGCATCCTTTTCTCTATAGGTGGGAAGGTCAAACTCTACTTTTACATCAAAAGGAATGAATGAACTTTGTTGGCTACTTGCTGGCAATACACCTTCGTTAGCCGAAGTTAAAATAATAGTTTCAAAGTCTAAAACACGTGTTTCTAACATTCCCATTAATTGCAAACCTTTTAAAGGTTCTCCTTGAAAAGAAAGGTTTTCTAAACTAATAAGTTGTTTAAAAAATTGAAATAATGTTTTTAAATCTGTAAAATACTCAAACTCGGCCTGTAATTTTTCTAATTGGCTAAAGGCATTGAAAAAACGGAATAAATATTCTTTTTCTAAAGCATTTGCCTCTTTTTTAAGAAGAGTAATAAAGCGAGTTAGTTGACTGATAAAATCAGTCACAGAAATAACTGGTTTAAATAGGTATAGAATACTATTCTTTGTGTGTTCATCTTCCTCTTTTAGCAACACTGTAATATCATTCTGAGATATAAATGTTTGATTATTTTTTGCAATTTTTGATGCAAAATCTTCTATATCATGTATTAAATTATAAACAGATGGATGCTTTAAAAATCGGATTACATCTTTATGATAAAATTCGTTTTCAGCTTTCTTTTGCAACTTCTCTTGTGAAATATGCAACTGAAAGATTGCAAATAACAAACTAGTTGTTGGAACATCTTTTAAAGGATATCCCATCGTTATATTTATTGCCTCTATATTTTTAGGTAGTGAATTTAATGCAATTGGCAATAACGTTTCGTCTGCTAAAACTAATGCTGTATTGGCTAAGCTTGTGCTATTTTTTAAAACCTCACCCATATATTTTATTTGGGTCGTATTTTTTGCTGCTCCAACAACTTGAATGTTTTTAGGGTTAGAAAATGTATCTCCAATATTTTTTATTTTATTTTTTTCGTAATACCTCCATTCATTTTTATACTTTCTTATAAACTTTCCTGCTTGGTGGTTTGTAGTATAAAAAACCGCATCTAAATCCCAATATATTTCAGAATTACCCCGTTCTAAAACTTTTTGAAAAATTGTTTCTTCTGCTTTATTTAATGCATTAAAGCCAATAAAAAAGAATTTCTTGTTGCTAAAATTATTCAAATAACTGTCTATCATTTGAACAGCTTCTCTATAAATTAACCCTTGATACCCTATATTTTTTTTAATTAAAAACGTATAAAAAGCCGAGTAATAGGTATTTAATCTTTCTAAAAATGAATAATGGTCCTTTATTAGATCTGTTTCTTTAAAAGTTCCTTTTACAGACCATTTTCGCAAACGCTCTATATCTCTTAAATAAATAAAAATATCTTCTGTATTGATTAAATGTTGGTCTAGTTCATTAAAGTCTTGTAAAACGGTTAAGGCCCATGAAGAAAAAGTAGCAAAATCGTCTGGTTTTTTTTCTACTTGCTTATAAATACCATAGAAATAAAACAACAACTGAATCTTATCTGCTTTTTGAACTCCAGAAACTGTTGAAATAAATTGTTCTATATTTAAAATTTCTGGCAAAAAACCGACAGATATCTTATTTTTAAAAGTCTGTTTTACAAATATTTTTGCTCTTTGAGAAGGTAAAACAAAAACCACATCTTCAAAAGAAGTTGTTTCTTTTAAAATATCATCTAGTGTTTCTGAAATAAAAGATTGCATACCATTTTTTTGGAATTCTAATTTACAAAAACTTACTTTTATACTTCTGTAATCTTTACTTTTTATTTTATGAAAAACAAATTACATGTAATAGGTATCCAAGCCGACCTAATTTGGGAAAACCCAAAACAAAACCTTCATTTTTTTGAAGAAAAAATTAAAACACTCCCTGAAACCACAGATTTAATTGTACTTCCAGAGATGTTTACTTCTGGTTTTACCATGAATGCTAAAAAAGTAGCAGAAAAAATGGACGGTAAAACAATTTCATGGATGTTAAGTATGGCTAAAAAACATAACGTTGCCATAACTGGAAGCCTCGTAATTACAGAAAATAATAAATTTTATAATAGACTGATCTTTGTGTTCCCTTCAGGTGAAATTACCACATACGATAAAAGGCATTCTTTTACCTTAGCAGGAGAAGATAAAGCCTATACTTCTGGCACTAAAAGGGTAGTTATAAGTTATAAAGGGTGGAAAATTTGTCCATTAATTTGTTATGATTTACGATTCCCTGTTTGGGCAAGAAATACAGAAAATTACGACCTTTTGTTGTACATGGCAAATTGGCCAGTTACAAGAATAAACGCTTGGAAAACATTACTAAAAGCGCGTGCTATAGAAAATATGAGTTACGTTATTGGTGTCAATAGAATTGGAACTGATGCAAATGATTACCAATATTCTGGAGATTCTCTAATTTCAGATTATTTAGGAAATGAACTTGCTTCTTTACCCACAAATGTTAACGGTATTCTAGCAGCAAACTTATCTATAGAAAATTTACAAAAATGTCGAAAAAAGTTAGGTTTTTTAAACGATAAAGATCAATTTAAATTACTTGTATAAAAAATGATCTTTCAAATTGTATACACTTAAAAGATCATTCACTTTTTTTCTAGCTTTGGGTTTTAGCGCTCTAACTGGGCTGTAACATCCATTTAAAATTAAAGGTTGTATCCGGAACTTTAATACGTTCTGTAATTCGGTACATCCTATCTGGTAAATTCAATAAGAAATCTCTTGCTTTTTCAGCTTCTGGAGTAAGATTTGTTATTTTATCAATCTCCCACATTGTATTTAGTTTCTTTAAGATGTCTACATAATCAAAACCTGTATAAACACCAATTCTTTGTGCAACTGTAGAGAAATCATCAAATAAACTTCCTTTTTCTCCAAAAGATGCTCTTAAATGCATGGCTGGCATTACAATTTTGTGTTTCATCATATGCTGAAATGCTAACATCATTTCACTAGGGTCTATTTTAAAAATCTCCTTTACAAAATGTGCGTAAGCTTGGTGATGTCTCATTTCATCTCCAGCAATAATTTTAGACATTTTTGCTAATGCTTTGTGTCCTTTTTTACGAGCAATTTTAGCTACGTTATTATGAGAAATATACGTTGCTAATTCTTGAAAAGTAGTATATATAAAATTCTTATAAGGGTCTGTAGAAGTACCAATATCAAAACCATCTGCAATTAAATGTTGCGTAGAAATTTCTACTTCACGCATATTAACCCTACCTGATAAGTATAAATATTTATTTAAGACATCTCCATGCCTATTTTCTTCAGCAGTCCATGTTCTAAGCCATTTTGCCCAACCATTGTCTGGATCTTGCGAAACACCATCTAAATCTAACAACCAAGACTCGTAAGTAGGCAATGCTTCTTCAGTAATAGTGTCTCCTACTAAAACTACCCAAAAATCGTCGTTTAATTCCTTAGATATTTCTCTAATTTCTTCAACTTCTGAGATAAAAGAATCTTTTTGTGAATTGGGTAAAAAATCTGTGGGCTGCCAAATTTTTTCTGCAGGTATTAAGTAAGTATCCATGAAGTTTTGCATCTTTTTTTCTAAAGTTTGCATTACTTCTATTCTAATATTTTTTATAGACATTTTTTTAATTTATGTGTTCTTTAATTACTGATTCTGTTTGTGTTAATAGGTCATCAAAAGGCATAGCATCAATTTTTATAGGTCTGTGGGTAGTTATGGTAATTGGGCTTCCTAACCCTAAAGGAAATTTACCGTATTTAAATACTTTCCAAGAATTATTTATCGTTAAAGGTACTACATAACCGTCTTTATTGTATTTGGTAATTACCTTTAATCCATTTGAAGCAAATTTTTTAGGCTTACCTGTTTTACTTCTTGTTCCTTCAGGAAAAATAATAGCGCCCCACTTATTTTTATTTATTCGTTTTGCAAAATCTACCAATGTAGAAATTGCTTGCTTAGGATCTTTTCTATTGATAAGAGCTGCACCTCCATGTCTTAAGTTGTAAGATACACTTGGTATGCCTTTACCCAATTCAAATTTCGCTACAAATTTTGGTTTATAAGCTCTAAAATACCAACCTATGGGTGGTATATCAAAAGTACTTTGATGATTAGCAACAAAGATTAATGAGGTGTTTTTGGGTAATTTATGTTCATTTTTTAAAAAAATAGGTATTCCTAAAATCAATAGTGATTTTACTAAAAAAAAATTTAGTGCAGCAACAACAGCTTCATGTGCTTTTTTGCCAAAAATAGTATATGCAATCCATTGTAACGGATGAAATAATACTAATAAAAAAAGGAACGTAACTGCAAAAACTGGAGATAGAAGATAACTTAGTAGTTTCATTAACTAAACCAATTACCCCAAGGAATTCTAGAAAGAATACATAAAAGTCCTAGTCCATAAAAAACACCAAATGTTTTAAACTTAGCACCACTTTCTGTTTTCTTTTTATGTTTAGACCATCCTATTGTAATTAGAATAATAGCAACGATCATCATTGTAGGGTGTTCTACTGCTAATAATCTAGTTGCTTTGTTTGCCATAACAGCAGCAGCATCTTCTTTTAAGGCAGTAAACCATGGAGACATAAAGTACCAAGCTAAACCTATTAAAAGTTGAATGTGTGAAACAATTAACGCAAACAACCCTATTCTTAAATCTTTGTCTGTAAATTGTTTTTTTTGTGTAACCCCTATAATTGCATTAACTACTGCAAAAATTAGAATGGCTAGCACCAAGTATGCCCAATAAGAATGTACTTCTTTCAT